>JABAOH010083283.1_pt1 | contig 59193 bp, 53 predicted proteins | sample 7062181 | NCBI WGS metagenome assembly JABAOH01 (sample SAMN14538630, study PRJNA623070) | marine sediment metagenome | biome: marine biome [ENVO:00000428]; feature: marine pelagic biome [ENVO:01000023]; material: deep marine sediment [ENVO:00002113]; isolation source: pool of 5 deep marine... | reverse complement strand
ATTGCCGAGTCGAGTTTCCGCCGCTCACCGAGTTGCCGGGCGCCGGCGGCGGCTGCTGCACCGTCACGGTCGGCGATGGCGTGCACAGCGTCGGGGATTACACCGACATCCAGGTAGCGATCGAAGCCGTAGGCGTGGATGGCCGGGTGTGTGTGTTGCCCGGCGAGTACCAGCTCACCGATACCGTAGTGTTGAAGGCGGACGGGCTGGTGCTGAGCGGCTGCGGGCGGGGCGCGCGCATCATCGGTCCCAAGGGCGAGCCCGCCCTTGCCGCAGTCAAACGCCAGCGCATCCGACTGGAGGACCTGTTCATCGAGGGTGCTGCGGCGCAGGGGATTGTATGGGTCCAGGACTGTAAGGAGGTTCGGATCGTCGGCTGCGAGGTGTTCAACATCGAAACGGCCGGGGCCGCCGTCGCGGCCGGCGCTTCTCCCAAGGTGATCGGCCCAGCCATCGTGGTCTCTACCAGCGTGGACGTGCAGCTGAAGGCAAACCAACTGGTCGGCGCTCCCGCGCTCACGGCTCAGGGCGAGGACCTGAAGATCAGCGAGAATCGTCTGCACGCGGGTGGCATCTGGCTCCGGGACGGCACGCTCGCGGCCCTCGTCGCCGGCAACCACATCGCACAGGGTATCGGAGCCGGGATCGCGCTCGGATCACTGGCGCCGGGTGAAAAGCCGTCGCCCGGGACTGCGGGCGTCACCGCGGTTCGCCTGGAGGACAATCTGATCGTCGCGATGACGGGAAGCGGCGTGAGCACCGTCGCCTTCAAGACGGCGGGGCACCCGACCCTCGGCGACGTGGAAGATCTCACTGTGCGTGGAAACCGGATTGTCGGGTGCGCGCTGGCGGACCCCGATCCGTTCTATGATGATGAGGCGGTAGGAGGGATCGTACTTCGCAACACCGCCGGCGTGCAGATCCACGGCAATCACGTCGCCAGTAACGGCACGAACCGTGACAGCCCCAGCTGCGGCATATTCGTGCACACGTGTCAAGGACTTGGAATCACCGACAACGAAGTCCTGGACAACGGTTCGGCGAGCGTCGGCAAGGCCAAGACCTATCAGGCCGGGATCGTGGCCCACTTCGTGATCGAGGGCGGCAGTCAGCTGGCCACCAAGCTGAGCGGCGCCGCCCAGGCGGGCGCGGCGGTGACCGGGATGCCCGCCGCCCGCATCCAGGACAACGTGGTCACCTGCCCCAAGGGTCAGGCGCTGATCGTCGGAGCGTTGGGTCCGGTGTCGGTGATCGGCAACTCACTGACCTCTTTCGACGTCCAGCCGCAGCCCCGTTTCCCCCAGGCCAACTACGGGTCGGCGGTGTTCATCTGGAACCTCGGAACGACGCCGGGAGTGCCGGCGGCCGGATTCGCGACGGGTCTGAGCACGGCGGTGCACACGAACACCGTGTCGGCTTTGAATACGGGCGCCTTCGTCGTCGGCACGGTACAGCATTGGACGGTCCCGGACGGGCGCGTCCTGTTTCACGGCAATCAGGTCACCCTGCATGTGCCCGTCGGCACCGCACCGACGCTGGGAGCGGCCGCGTCGGTTCAGGTCCTCGCCGCGGTAACCCTATTCTCCTCGGACGACGTGGCGATTCAGGATAACCAGTTCGAGTTTCAGGTGCCGGGCGGTTTGGCCTATGGGGTCGCCACCCTGGCCCAGAGCGTCCGGCTAACTGACAACCGAATCACCGAGCTGCCGGGTCGGACGATCCTGTCGTATCTGGGCCAGGCCGGTTGGCACATCGCGACGGGCAACCAGGCGACTCATTGTCTGATCGCGGGCGGAACGCAGGTGATCGAAGATGATAACCACATCATGATTCCCTCGGCCCTCTGCGGTCTACTCAAAGGCATCTTTCAGAAGACGGTTTTGCAGCAGACCATCTCGCTACGGGGATAGTAGACATGGCTAAGGCCAAGATAACTCCGAAAGACGTAGAACGAATCACGGACAAATTGTTGAGCGACGTGACCGCGGCGAGCGATCAGACGCTGCAGCAATTCGCCGATCTGCAGCAGGCACGCGCCCAGCGATTGACCGATGTGCACCAGCGGCTGCAAGACTCGTTGGGAGAAGATCATCCGCGAGTCAAAGCGCTCGCTGCCGCCGCCTCGGCCGCCTCCGAGCTGCGCGAAACGCTCAAGCGGACGGCCGAACGGCGCGCCAAACGGCCTAAGATCAGCGCGCACGAGTGGATCGTCTTCGGCCAGGTGCGTTCAGCGCAGGGCGAGCCGCAGCAGGGGCTGCGCGTTCGCGTGTTCGATCGTGATCGCAAGTACGATGACTTGCTCGGCGACACCTATACGGATGAGCACGGTGATTTCGCCGTCATCTATCACGAGCGGGACTTCGCCGAGTCCGGCGAAGGTCTGCCGGAGCTGTACGTGATGGTCGAAAACGACCAAGGAGAGCTGCTCTATTCGTCGCTGGATCAGCTGCGCTTTCAGGCGGGCCGTGCGGAGTACTTCGACATCGAGCTGAGCGAGAAAAAGCCGGTAGTCAAGACCAAGAGGAAAAAGAAGAAGACCACGCGAAAGACTCGAACNNAAGAGGAAGAAGAAGACCACGCGAAAGACTCGAACCACCAAGCGCAAGAAATAGCCCGCGACTCAGAACGACAGGGCGCGCACCCCGCTCGCCCAAGCTCGATCCGCAGGCCGCCCTCAGCCGCACGACGAACCTCCAGGTCACGTCTGGGTACTAGGTATGGCAACTGCCGAAGGAGACTTTGGACAAGCCATGCTCTGCACGAACAGCGGCCGCGCCTCGAGGCGTTGCATCCGGGCTTTGGGCTGCGCCTCCATTCTGCTCGCTATCGGCCCTGCCTGCGGGTCCGATTCGGTGGCGCCCCTCCAGGCTCATGACGTTTACGTCGAAGTACGGGTCACGGGAGGTTTTGCCGCCGCCGACTTCAGCTTCGCCGTCGACGGGGAGGCCGGAGCGGTGCGTGGGCTCTCTTGCGTGAGGCTCTGCGACTTCCAGCCCGGCGAAGTGATCGTGCGTCTGTCACCTGCGCAGGTGATGAGGCTCGCGGCCCGGCTTGAAGAAGCCGGCATAATGGACCACGCTGGCACCGACTTCGGGGACCAATGTTGTGACCAGTTCTTCTACACAATTCGCTTTCGGCAGGGGGAGAGGGAAGCTCGAGTGAGCGGCAGCTCCGGTGCCCTGCCCGAAGCGCTCAGTGAAGCGGTCGCCGACCTCCACCAGCTCCTGCATGGCATCGTCCCCATCATCGTTGATTTTGACACGCGACCCGGCGAGTGGCCCGGCAAGCCGTGGACGTTGAAGCGCTATACGTTGGAGCGCCCGCTCTTGACCCTGGACGTGGAGTATAGCGGAGGTTGCGAACACCACGAATTCGACCTGGTGGCCTGGGGCGGCTGGCTCGAATCGTTTCCCGTCCAGGTCAACGTGCTGCTGGCTCACGACGACCGCGGCGATGCTTGCGAAGCGCTCGTGGCGAGCGAGTTGCGGTTCGACCTGAGGCCGCTCGAGAAAGCGTACGTGTCGACCTACGGCGCGGTCGCGGCGGGTGCCACGAAGATCCTGCTGCGCCTGGCCGTTCCGGGAATGCCCGAGCCTCGGCTCATCGAGTACACGTTCTAGCTGGACGCCGCCTTGCGGTCCGATGAACCGTAGACCCGAGCCTCCCCCGGGTATCCGCCAGGCTCGAGAGGCGTGGAAGTTCCGGGGGGACGCGCGCCCCGACTTCGCTGAGATGCCGGGACCGGGCCAGGAGTCGGTCTGGGACTATCCACGGCCTCCGCGCATCGAGCCGGACGAGCGACACGTAGAGGTCATTTGCGGCGGGGTGACCGTGGCGGAGTCGCGCCGCGCCTGGCGCGTCTTAGAGACTGCAAGCCCTCCCGTCTTCTATCTGCCGCCCGACGATGTCGGTCGCGAGTATTTGGAACCGTCGCCGCGTTCTTCGATCTGCGAATGGAAAGGTACGGCGAGCTACTGGTCGGTTCGGGCGGGTGGCAAATTGTTGCGTGACGTCGCCTGGAGCTATCCGGAGCCCTTTCCCGGGTACGAGGCCATCGCCGGCTATTTCTCGTTTTATCCGGCCAGGCTCGAGTGCCGCGTCGAAGGGATCAGGGTCGGCCCGCAGCCCGGTGGTTTTTACGGGGGCTGGGTCACGGCGGAGATCGTGGGCCCGTTCAAAGGCGAGCCGGGCAGCGAGTGGTGGTAGTCAACGGGGCGAGACCGGGTGGTTGAACTCCCCAGCGCCGGCGCACAGTTTGGCGGGGTCACGGTAGAGGCTTCGGCGCGTGTGCCAACCCTCTAAACGGATGTCATAAGCCGCAGAAGAGGCAGGCGTGGACGTACGAATCGAGCAAATCTTGCCGTTGCGGGTGGCCAGCGTGCGCGTGGTCAGCGAAACGCCTGAGCGTGACGCTTGGGAAAAGCTGCGCGTCTGGGCCGAGCCACGGGGCTTACTGGACAACCTCGATGTGCATCCCATCTTCGGCTTCAACAACCCTAACCCGTCTCCCGAGCGGCGAGAGTACGGCTATGAGTTCTGGATCCGCATCGATCCCGAGGATGAGGCGGAAGGACGCGCGGATCCGGAGGGCGACGTGGAGCTGAAGGATTTCCCCGGCGGTATTTATGCGGTGACCACCTGCCGGCTGCAGGGCGATCCGCGCGGCAGCGTGACGCAGATCTGGCGGATGCTCTGGGACTGGGTGCAGGCCAGCGAGTACGAGTGGAAGGGGGAACACGAGTTGGAAAGGGTGCACGATCCCTGGGCGTCGGAGTCCGAGATGATGCTCGATCTGTTCCTGCCGCTTGAGGGCTGAGCGATAGGGTCAGCAGCGCACTATGAGCACCTACATTCTCATGCGGATACTCGAGTCGGCGCCGAGCCGCTACGATCTCGGTATCCGCTGGCTCACTCTCGGCCGCCTCGATCGCGCATACGATGAACTCGCCGGCCAGATATCGTCTGGACAGCGAGTGCTGGACATCGGCTGTGGCACCGGGGCGCTGACACTGCGAGTAGCACGGCGCGGCGCCCGCGTTAAGGGCATCGACGTCAACGCGCAAATGCTGGAGATCGCTGAACGGCGTGTTCGCGAAGCGGGGTTGGCCGGGAGAGTCGAGCTCGCCGAGATGGGTGTCGCGGAGCTGGATCAAGAGGCGAACGAGAGCTTCGATGCTGTGACCAGTGGCCTCTGCCTCTCCGAGCTCACGGACGACGAGCTGACCTACACGCTCCGGCAGGTCTCGCGGATTCTCAGGCCGGGCGGCCTCCTGCTCGTCGCCGATGAGGTGAGGCCGACCACCGTGACGCGGCGCTGGCTCCACGGGCTGATCAGGCTCCCGCTCAGCATGATTACGTACCTCATCACACAACAAACCTCGCATGCCGTGTCGAATCTCCCCGAGCGAGTCACGGCAGTGGGTTTGGCGCTAGTGTCGATCCACTCGAGCGCTCTGGGCAGCTTCTGCATGATCGTCGCGCGGAAGCCCACCGATGTCGGGCGTGAGCCGGCGGCGGCGGCCCGACAGTCGACCGCCGCACCATAGCCTGTCGCGGACGACGATGAAGTCGCTTGGCTTCGCGTGGGCCACTTTGGTGCAGACCCTGCTGCGCCTCTTGCCATTTCCGACACGCGTGGGTCTCATCAAGATCGGCAGCCCTAGCCGCGACGCGCCTGTCCTGCTCACTTGCAACTTTCGCCTGACAGTGGAACGGGTGCGCCGGGCGCTTCGGGGGATCGACGCCTATCTGCTGGTCGCTAACAGTCGCGGCATCAACGTGTGGTGCGCAGCGACGGGCGGCCTCTTCACCAACCACGATGTCGTCTCGGTCTTGAAGACGAGCGGCATCGAGGAGCTTGTCGATCACCGACAGGTCATCCTGCCTCAGCTTGCCGCGACGGGCATCGAAAGTGAGGTCATCCGCCAGAAAACGGGCTGGAGGGTCATCTGGGGGCCGGTCTACGCGAGGGCCATCGCCGACTTTCTGGAGCGCGGCCTCCAGAAGACGGTCAAGATGCGGACGGTGCGCTTCGCGTGGACCGAACGACTCGAGATGGCCGTCGCCTGGGCATTCCCAATCTCACTCTTGGCTTCCCTGCTGCTTCTTCTCTGGCCGGAAGGTGTGCTGCCAATCATCGCCTTCATCTGGGCAGCGGCGTCGCTCGTCTTCCTAGGGTTCCCACTTTATCAGCGGCGACTTCGTGCGGGCGGGAAGCAATTCGGCTTCATCTTTTTCTCCTTCGGCGAGCGCGGGCTGCCGGTCGTAATCTGGATCGTATTCATGGCCGGGCTGTCCACGTACGCGATTCTGACCGGGGAGTTCTCTTGGGCTCCGATCTTCCGGTGGGGCGTTGTTTCGTTCGTCGTCTTGCTGATCCTCGGAATCGACGTGACGGGCAGCACGCCGGTCTATAAAGGCGGCCTGCAGGAAGATCGGCTGCTGCGGATCGTATTGAATGAGGACCTCTGCCAGGGCGTAGCCGTCTGCGAGGAAGTCTGCCCGACGAACGTCTTCGACGTGGACTACGGGCGCCATCTGGCGACCCTATCTCGGTTACAGGCTTGCGTGCAGTGCGGCGCCTGTATCGTCCAGTGCCCATACGACGCGCTCTACTTCCGGGGGCCGCTGGGTCATCTGGTGACGCCGGAGACGGTTCGTAGATTCAAGCTCAATCTGCTGGGCCGACGCCGCACGGGGATGACGGCTAGTGACCGCTGAGCTTCATGCGGTGACCGGAGCATTCGGGTATTCGGGTCGTTACATCGCGGCAAGGCTGCTCGATACCGGCCACAGTGTGGTCACGCTCACCAACTCGGCTCACCGGGCCAACCCGTTCGGGGAGAGCGTAAAAGCGTATCCGCTCACCTTCAACGATCCCGACGCGCTTGCCGGGGCGCTGCGCGACGTCACGGTTCTCTACAACACCTACTGGGTGCGGTTCAATTACCGGTCCTTCAGCCACGCCGAAGCGGTACATAACACAAAGCGGCTGTTCGACGCGGCTCGCGAAGCCGGCGTGAAGCGGGTGGTGCACGTCAGCATCACGAACCCGTCGGCCGACTCCGAGTTGGAGTATTTCCGTGGAAAGGCCGAGCTGGAGGCAGGGCTCGAAGCGTCGGGGCTGTCTTATGCCATCCTTCGACCGGCGGTGCTCTTCGGCGGAGAAGACATCCTGATCAACAACATCGCGTGGATGCTGCGTCGCTTTCCCGTGTTCGGCGTGTTCGGAGATGGCGAGTACCGGCTGCAGCCGATCTTCGTGGATGATCTGGCCCGGCTGGCGGTCGAGCACGGGGCGGGGCGTGCGAATGTCATCGTGGACGCCATTGGGCCCGAGACATTCACCTATCGAGAGCTCGTGGGCGCGATCGGCCGGGCCATCGGCAAGCCGCGCCCTATCGTCTCGATTCCACCATCGGTGGGATACTACGCCGCCGTGCTGATGGGGAAGTTATTGGGCGACGTGGTACTGACGCGCGACGAGATCAGGGGCTTGATGGCCGGGCTTTTGTGCGTGAACTCGCCGCCGACAGGCGCCACGCGGCTGACCGATTGGGCGGCCGAGCATCGAGACGTGCTGGGAGTCCGATACGCGAGTGAGCTGGGACGACGTCGTCGCTAGCAGCCCCCGAGCACAGCCGCGGGATTCCGTCTACTATTTCCGGAAGCGGTCATGGGTCGATGAGGCCGGGGCTGTGCCTCAACCTTCCAGCGCCCGCCGAACGATCTCCCGCAGCGCCGTCAGCGTGTACGGCTTCATGATGAACCCTGCGAGTCCCGTTGCTGGGAATTTGCTGATCGTCTCCTCTTCGTCGTAGCCGCTGGAGAGGATGACGCGGGCGTCGGGACGGATGCGGCGGATCTCCTCGAAGGCTTCGTGACCGCTCATGCGGGGCATAGTCAGGTCGAGCAGGATCAGCTCGATCTCATCAGGGCTCTGCTGGAAGATCTCCACGGCTTCTCGTCCATCCTGGGCCGTAACGACGTCGAAGCCGAGGTGCTCCAACATCTTTCTCGCCAGGTCGCGGACGCCTTTCTCATCATCCACCACGAGCACCATGCCGGCGCCCCGCCAATCCTCCGAGGCGGGTCCCGCCGACTCGCGGGGTGCCGCCGGCTTCTCAGAGGAGGGCAGCAGCACGCGGAAAGTGGCCCCCAGGCCCGGCTTGCTCTCGACGTCGATGGTACCTCCGTGACCTCGGACGATACCGAGCACGGCCGCTAGCCCAAGGCCGCGGCCCGCGAACTTGATGCTGAAGAAGGGATCGAAGACACGGTCCAGCGTCTCCTCATCCATGCCGATGCCTGTGTCCTTCACCTCCAGGTAGGTGTAGGTGCCCGCCTGGACGTCCGGGCCAAGATAGGTCTGCGCCAGGTAGTCCGCCTCGCAGAACATGCAACCGGTCGAGATGGTGATCGCGCCCTCTTTGCCACCGAGCGCCTCCGAGGCGTTCGTGGTAAGGTTCAGGGCGATCTGCCGAAGTTGCGCGCGATCGGCTTCAACCGTCGGCAGATCTTCCGCCAGGTGGAAGCGCAGTATCGCTTTCTTCGACACGGAGGCCCGCAGCAGCTGGGTCATCTCCCCGACGACCGCGGACAGATCGACCGGCTCGATCACGAATCGGCCTTTGCCCGAGTAGGCGAGCAGCTGCTGGGAGAGTTCGGCCGCCTGGCGAGTCGCGGCGATGACGTTTTGCACGTAGCTGTGGGACATGGAGCCCGGCGGCAAGGCGCTCAGAGCGAAGTCGGCATTACCCAAGATGCCCTGCAACAGATTGTTGAAATCGTGAGCGATACCGCCGGCGAGCACGCCCAGGCTCTCGAGCTTCTGAGCGTGCAGCACCTGCTCCTGAAGCCGGCGCTGCTGCTCCTCGGCCTGCTTCTGCTGGGTGATGTCCTGCGCCGTCCCAACCAAGCGCGCCGGGCGGCCCTCTTCGTCTCGATGGAGACGCGCCGCCCCACGTATGTAACGGACTCCGCCGTCAGGCCGCACGATGCGATGCTCGACGATGTAGGGCAGATCGGCGTTCAGCGTTCCATCGACGGCCATCTCTATGTCATCGCGGTCGTCGGGGTGGACCAGCCTGAGAAATCCCCCATAGTTGGCATCGAACGTATCGCGGTCGACTCCGAAGATGTGGTAAAGCTCCTCGGACCACACGACCCGATCGCTGACGATGTCCCACTCCCAGCTGCCAACTTGCGCGACGGTCTGCGCTTCCCTGAGGCTGGCTTCGCTTCTTTCCACGGCGTCGAACAAACGAACGTTGGCCAGCGTTTGCGCCAGGCGCGGAGCCAACAACAGCAAAGTCTCTCGGTCTTCCTCGGGTATTCCATCGACCTCCGCAGTCGCACAATTGAGCGTGCCGAGACATTCTCCTTCATAGACCAGCGGGATGAGAAAGTCGGATCGGAGCCCGACTCGCAGCAGATCGGAATCGGCTGCATACTTCCAGCTCTCGGCCTGCAGATCCGGGCGATATCGCGGCTTGGAGTCGCGAGCGACACCCGTCAGCACGGTATCCTCGAAGAGGATGAAGCTCTCGACCAGGTCGGCTTCGCTGTTGGACACGGCTCGCAGCAGTCTGAACCCGCCGCGCTCGGGATCGAGCAGAGCCACCGAGGTGTGCGGGATCTCGAGCCGATGCTGGATGAAGCTCAGGGCGGTGCCGATGACATGTGACCGGTCCAGCGAGTTGATGCTCCGGTCGAAGTCGGCCAGCGACTGCAGGATGCGCCGCTGAGCCGCCAGGTCGGCTTCCATCCGCTTGCGGGCCGTAATCTCGGTGTTTGAGATGAGGACCCGTGACCACGAATGCTCATGGCCAGGTGCCAACGCCAGCTGCAGATCGATCCACATGACCTCACCGTCCAGGGCGCGGACCACGACCTCGCCCGAGTAACTGGTCCGACCCGCGCCTACGGCGACAAGAGCCTCTTTGAAGTGTAAAATTGCGTCGGGGGTTATGACCTCGTGGAAGCGAGTCGCGAACTCTTCCTTCGTGCAGGCTTTGTAGATGCGCAGCACTTCCTGGTTGGCGTCCGCCACCTTGACCAGAGAGAGGCACTTCGCCAGCTCGTCTGGATGTTGACCGAAGAAACCGGCCAGGTCGGTCACGCCGCCAGCCAGCAATTCGTCGATATGGGCCTTCAGCGCTGACGCGTCGCCCACCCACAGACAGCTGGGAGCGTGCTCGAACAGCGAGCGGTAGTCGCTGGTGTCGACGGCCGTTTCTGGGCCGTTGCCGGCGCCGCTTTCGGGTCGCTCGGTCATTCTGCCTTCCGAATCAAGCGCAAGCCGCGCACGCGCCCGGCGTCGGCGACGATCGCCGAGATGTCTCCACGTCGATCCCGCTCGAACATCAAGGTCATGCCGGCAAGTGTAAACTCGTCCTTCACCGTCGGCTGCAACGGCTGCTCAGGTCCGTCCTCGATATAGAGCTGCCCCTCTCGGATCGACAGCTCCCAGGACGCGTCAAGCTCCGCGCTGTAGTATTCACCGCTGAACTCGGCTAGCTCCGAGCCGTCGGGCAACCAGAGCTCCACCTCCTCGAACGTCGCTGCCTGGCTGTTTTCGAACTCGGCATGGAAACGGCGAGCCGATGGCTCGAAGCGGACATCGGCGTGGATCGCCGGATCGACCGCATCGAAGTGAGTGTCGCTGAGCGGGGCGAGTTGGAAACTGTAGCCGTCGACTTGCACCTTGAGACGACCGCTTTCGGCCGAAATCCGCCAGATAGTCCCGGTCTTCGTGTTGCGGAAATTCCCAGCCAGAGACTCGAGTCGTTCGTCCGATAATGTGACGTATTCCGCTTTCGCTCCGGCGGCCTCCGCCCCCTCGGCCCCGGCCGCCTCGACCAACTTGTGGTCGCGAGCGAGAAAGATGTCCGCAACCTCGCGGGCCAAGCCGGTCGGGCTGATCTCGCCGAGGTTGCAAAGGACGATCACGCTGAGGCGCTGGTCGGGGAAACGCAGTAGCTCTGTACGATAACCCTGGGCCGAGCCGCCATGGCTCACCGTGGCGAAGCCCCTGTATTTGCCGATGCTGAGTCCGGATGCGTAGTCGATGGTGTCGCCGCTCGTCAGGATGCCCCGGCGATGTAGTTCCTCCAGCAGCGAGCCGTGCCCCAGTCTGTTCTCGTAGAAGTTTCGAACCCAGTAAAGCAGGTCGTCGACCGAGGTGTGAAGTCCGCCGGAGCCAACCAGGTCGAAGTTGCTCACGTACATGCCGATCGAACCATCGTCGCGCTTGAAGTGTCCGATCGCCCGACGCTCAGATATGTGCGTGTGATCGTCGTGGAAATGACTGTGCGTCATCCCGAGCGGCGCGAAGATGTTGTCGTGAGCGAATTCGCGCAGCTTCTTCCCGGTTGCGCGCTCGATGATGACGGCCAGCAAGAGATAACCGGAGTTGCTGTAGAGGTACTCGGAGCCGGGCTGGAAGTTTAGCTGTTTCTGACGCGCGATCAGCGCGACGGCCTCCTCCGGTTCGTGTACATCTGCAAACTCCTCGCCGGCCAGCGACCAGAGTGTCAGGTAATCCCGGAGACCGCTGGTGTGATTCAACAGGTGACGGATGCTGATCTTTTCGCCGTAGTCCGGCAGCTCCGGCACGTGCTGCCGGATGTCGTCGTCGAGAGAGAGGTAGCCCTGCTCGGCCGCTAGAATGACGCTTGACGCAACGAACTGTTTCGACGTAGAGGCGATGTAGAAGACCGAGCTCGAGCTGATCGGCACCCCGTGCTCGAGGTTGGCCATGCCGTAACCGCGGCGGTAGGCCAGCTCACCGTCCTGGATCACCCCAAGAGCACAGCCGGGCGAGCTGGTCTTGTCCCACTCGGCGAAAAGCTGATCCACCTTCTGGCTGAGCTCGGACGTTCGAGCCTCCTGCGCCGAGACGTCGGAGGCGAATGTAGCCAGAAGTACAACCACCAGAGGGACGCCGCTTCGGAGCGCCACCAGACTACCGGCGCGTCGCCGCGGGCCCCGACATACCGGAGACACGATCATATTGTTCCTCCTCTGCTAACATAGAGTGACGTGGGGGCGGACGCGATTGCGCCGCAGTTCGGCCCAATCACCGACCTCGGCTCGAGATCGGCGGGCCGGCCTTCAGCCTCGAGATGGCCAGGGCGCGACTGCGGTATGGCGGAATCACGTTCGGGTCTTCAAGTCTTGCGGCTCTGCTGGTCAGTCAAGCGGCTCCAGGAGCCGAAACAGCGAGAGCATGAAGGCGGCGGCCAGGACGATGCCGATGAGCACCGCCCATTTGATCGGGCTGGAGATGCGTTTGTCCCGTTCAAGGAGCGCGCCGACCCGTGTGGCGATGAGGACCACGATACCGACGAGGACCAGATCCCAGAAGAATTGCCAGGCCATCGGTTCGGGCTAGGGCGCGGCCCGCGCCGCCGGGCAGGCGGGATTGCCAAGTCGAGGAACTAGGCGCCGAGCGGACATGAGTGCATTCTCGGGAGTCGCCGTTGTAATGTCGCTGGATCGAGCACCTGATTATAGTGCGCGAGATAGAAGCTCGACAGGTGACAACCGGACGTCGGCGAGCACCGTGACATCCTCGACGGTAGATTAGGCATAGTACGGTAGATTAGGCATAGTAGGGTTGCAACCCGCTTTTCGGGGCTCACGCTCGCGCTCAGCACCCCCGCCGTGGCACGGTCGCAACTATTGACGGAAGGGCAGACATGCGCTGGATACTCTGGATCAGCCTGGCGATCGCGGTCGCCTCCTGCGCGGCGGAACGCGGGGACGAGTCGAGCGAGGAAAGGGGCTCGGCGGTCGAGCAGGGGCGACTCGTGGTAGAAGAGGGCCTCGGGCTCTACTACCGCCTACTCGGAGAGGGACCGCAGAAAGTGATCATCCCCGCGGGCTTCTACCTCGAGAACGCTCTGGCCGATCTTGCCGAGGGACGCACGCTCGTGTTCTATGACATGCGCGATCGCGGTCGCTCCGACTCGGTGGCGGACTCGACCCGAGTGGGAATTCAACGGGACATCGATGACCTGGAGGCGATCCGAGCGCACTTCGGGTACGAGCGGGTGAGCGTGATCGGCTGGTCGTATCTGGGTGCGATGGCGGCCATGTATGCCATTCAGCATCCGGAGCGGGTCGAACGGCTCGTGCAAATCGGGCCCATCGCGCCGCGGGCCAACCCGCCCTACTTGCGGACCGCCATGCAGGCGTATATGGAGGCGGTGAGCGCCGCCGGCTTTGAGAGGCTCGAGGAGCTGGCCGCCGCGGGGGTAAAGGAAAACGAGCCGGAGCGGTTTTACCGCGANNNNACCGCGAAGATCTCTTCCTTCGGCGACTACGATTTGCGAGAGGCGGTGTCGGGCCTCGACCTGCCGGTGCTGATCATCCACGGAACCCGAGATCGCAACGCGCCTTTCGAGGGCGGACGCGAATGGTCGGCGGCCTGGGCGAATGGGCGCCTGCTGGCGGTTGAGGGCTCCGCTCACCTGCCGTTTGTCGAGCAACCCGACCTGGTCCTTTCAGCGATCGACGAGTTCCTGCGAGGCCGCTGGCCGGGGCCGGCGCGGTCGCCGCGCGAAGGTGGCTGAGCTCGTGGAGGACCGATCAGTTTTTTGGGAGTCTTCGGAGCAGGTCGACCGGTTCGCGGGTCGCGAGCCTGATGAGCGGCTGTTGCGGCTGATCGAGTCAACCGATCATCCCGCCCACGTGCGGGTGCTCGATCTCGGCTGTGCCGCCGGCCGCAACACCGTCGTGCTCGCCGAGCGTGGCTTCGACGTCCACGCCATAGACTCTTCCAGCGCTATGGTGGAACGAACTCGCTCACGCGTGGCTGCTGTGCTCGGCTCGGATGCGGCGAAGGAACGGGTCCGGCTGGGACGGATGGAGCGTCTGAATGAGTTCGAGTCGGCTTCGTTTCATCTGGTGGTCGCCCTTGGGGTGTACCACAACGCTACGTGCCGAGAGGAGTGGGAGCGAGCCGTGAGCGAGACGGAACGGGTACTCCTCCCTGGCGGTCTGGCCCTAGTGGCGAGCTTCAGCCCCCGCTCGGACCCCAGCGGTGACGGTTTGCGCCCCGTTCCGGGCGCCCCGCACGTGTATGAGGGATTCGAGGCCGGTCGCATGTACTTGCTCGAAGCGGGGGAGCTTGACGCCGAGATGGCCCGTCACGGACTGCTGCCGGCAGTTACCACGGAGACGGTCGAGGCGCCCACCGCTTGCGGTCGGCGGGTCACCGTGAACGGCCTGTATCGAAAAGGGGCCGGGTGAGATGGCGGGGAGCTGCTGTCACCCTGGCGCCCTCGAGGGACAATTCGGCGCGGCGGTCGCCGAGAAGGACCTGCGGCGATACCGGCGAAAAGGTCCGGACAAAACGACCGCGATTCTGCTGGACGCCATAAGGTCGCGGGACGTGGTCTCGGCAACGGTGCTGGACATCGGCGGAGGGATTGGGGTCATCGCGCATGAGCTGCTGGCCGCGGGCGCGGTCGACGCGACGCTTGTAGAAGCGGCCTCGGCGTACATCGCCCAGGCCGAGACCGAGTCTCAACGCCGTGCGCAGCACGACCGCATGCGCTTCGTTCACGGTGACTTTGTTGAAGTCTCTCAGACGCTGCCGGAGGCCGACGTGGTCACGCTCGACCGCGTCGTCTGCTGTTACCCCGACTACGAGCGCCTGGTGGAGTCGTCGGCTGGCAAGTGTCGCCGGTTGTATGCCCTCAGCCTTCCACGGGCGCGCCGGGGCGTCAAGGCAGTGGTCGCTGTGCAGAACGGTCTGCGGCGGCTGCGCGGTAGCTCGTTTCGCACGTTCGTCCACTCTACCGCGGCGGTTCACAAGCTGCTCGCGGCGGCCGGATTGGAACGTGTCTTTCATCGCGAGACGTTCGTCTGGCAGGTCTCGCTTTACACGCGCGTGGGCTAAAGCGTTGATCCATGCGACGCGCACGCTGAGCGACAGGCCGGCTGGCCCGGCACGATAACCCGATGGAGCGTGACGATTGTGGCCAAGGAAATACCCGGCCCCTACGATCCCAACGAGATCCGACGGTTTCTCGATACGTTCATGTATCGCGAACCGGCGTTCCTCGTCGACGAGGTGATCGAACTGAACGGTGAGCGCCGCGCGATTCGGGCGCGGCTCCAGACGACCGGTGGACTCGCCTACACCAGCCAGCAGCGTGTCGGCCCCGGGCACCCGGCCCACGTGGCGGGCGGGGACATCATCACGATCACCGGCAGCCTCGGGTGTCTGCACGCCTGGTTCTTCTACGGCTGCCGCTGGGACGAAGGCTGGACGGGCTTCGGCAACCGCATCCACCGCGCCGACTTCAAAGAGTTGGCCGAGATCGGGCCGCCCTTAGAGCTGACCTCGTGCGAGTTGCACTCACGTGCTGGCAAACGCCGGCTGGTGATCCGCTACGAGTTCGAGTTCCGTCAGGGGGCTCGGCTGATCTACTACGGCGATCAATCCGCAATTTTCTTGAAGGACGGCTTCCGGCTCGCCGACCGAAGTTGAGCCGCGGTCTGGCTCATTGATGGGCTTGATCCAGGCCAGGTAATCCCCGCCCCAACGCCTAGACACCGACGCTGGGGGTGGCCAGCGGTTTCGTGGTTCGCTGCCCCTCGAGCAGCCATTTCAAGGCTTCGTCGTAGTCTCGAAACACGGCCGTATCGGGATGGATTGGCTCGGTCAGCGCCATGTACATCCGGGCCATCCCGTACTGAACGTCGCTGCCCACCAGCAGCGCGGTACGCGCGCAGCGCAGCCGTTCAGCGTTGTTTTGGACTATCCTGGCCATGCGCCGGACTGTCGCGACCGAATCGGGTGGATCGACTTTGCGGCTGTCGACGAGCACGGGCAAACCCGGCTCGATCGCCGGATCGCTCTTGCGTGCGCGGAAGCTTTCTTCCTCCTCATCAGCGCCGGTCTGTCCCTCACGGATGACGACCAGGATCCCCAGCTCTTTATCGACGAAATGACTGACGGGCACGGCTTCCTCCTCGTCCTACTCTCCGCAGCTTCGTGCAAAAGCACCGCCGCGCCGCTGGCACGAAGCGCTCGTCTGTGCCCAAATTACGACGTCGACGAGGAGTCTGCCACCATGCCGGAGATTCCCGCCGACGATCCGGCGCGGGCATCGATATTCTATGCAAGGTCTTCGGCTGGAAGCTTCGGAAGTGCGAGGGTGCCGCTGTAGCGCCGGGTGGGTCTCTATCGCTTCGACTTGCGCTTCAGCACGCGGTTGGTCGCCGCCGCGACATCCTTCGCCGTGAGCCCGTACTTCTCCATCAGCGCCTCGGGGGCTCCGGATTCGGCGTACGTGTCGCCGAGGTTCACGTACTCGATCGGCACCGGCTGGCTCCGGGCTACGGCGTAGGCGACGGCAGAACCCAATCCGCCGGCCGCCATGTGCTCTTCGCAGACGACCAGGGCGCCGGTCTCGCGGGCGGCGCGGGAGAGGGCTTCCTCATCGATCGGCTTGACGGTGTGGCAATCGACGACTCGGGCGTCGACGCCCTCGGAGGCGAGCGTCTCAGCCGCCTGGAGCGCGGCGGCCACCATCATGCCGTTGGCGACGAGGGTAATATCTCCGCCATCGCGCAGCGTGACGACGCGACCGATGGCGAACTCATTCAGAAGCGCGCCATCATTGTAGACGATCGGGACCTTGGGCCGCCCGAGACGCAGGTAGGCGGGTCCCTCCCAGGCGTGCAGCGCCCGCGTCGCCACCTCGGCGCTCGGCCCGTCGGCCGGCACCACTACAGCGAAGCCGGGGAGCGCCGCCGCCAGCGCCACGTCTTCGATTCCCATCTGCGAGGGTCCGTCCTGGCCGATGGAGATGCCGCTGTGGCTTCCGGCGACCTTGACGGGGATCTTCGGGAAGGCGACCGACATGCGGAGCTGATCGAAGGCGTTGCACATCATGAAGCAGGCGAAACTGGCGATCCACGTGTGCTTGCCGGAGGAGGCCAGGCCGCTGGCGATGCCGACCAGGTTCGATTCGGCGATCCCGACTTGGAAAAATCGATCCGGAAATTCCTTTCCGAAATACTCGGTGCGCGTGGAGTTCGACACGTCGGCGTCCACGACGACCAACTCGGGATCCTCCTGTCCGAGCCGCAACAGCTCCTTTCCGAAGGCGTCTCGGGTGGCGGGCCCCATCTTCAATTCGATCTTTCGCTCCACGTCGGTACTTGCGTTTACGTGCATCCTTCGCCTGGCTCCATCGATTTTCGCTCTGCGAATCCCGTCCCTCGCCGGCTCGGCTCGGCCGTTGGGTGCTCCGCGCCTCAGTCGGTACCCAGCTCCGCCAGGGCGACCTTCGCCTCTTCCTCCGTCAGCGGGACGCCGTGCTTTCGATTGCCTTCCTTCTCTTCCTCGATGATGCGTATCCCTTTCCCCTTGACCGTATGGGCGATGATGATCTGTGGCTTACCCTTGATCTTTCGGACCGCGTCGAGGGCGTTGAAGATCTGATCGTAGTCGTGCCCGTCGATTTCCAGCGCGTGCCAGCCGAACGCCTCCCACTTCTGTTTGACGGGCTCGAGCGCCGGCTGCACATCCTCGAGGGCGCCGGTCTGCTGGAAGCGATTCAGGTCGCAGATGGCCGTGAGGTTGTCTAGCGCGTACTTGTCCGCGCTCATCGCCGCCTCCCACACCTGTCCTTCCTGCGATTCGCCGTCGCCGATCATGACGTACACACGGTAGTCACGCTCGTCGAGGCGTGCGGCGAGGGCGTGGCCGATGCCGATGGAGAGGCCCTGGCCCAGCGAGCCGGTCGAGGCCTCAACCCCAGGCAGCCGCGTCATGTTAGGGTGACCCTCGAGGGGACTGCCGATCTCCCTCAGCTCGGCCAGGCGGCTGACCGGGAAATACCCACGTTCCGCCAGGACGGCGTACAGCCCGGGACAGCCGTGACCCTTGCTGAGGATGAAGCGGTCACGGTCCGGCCAATCGGGCTGGTCGGGCCGGTGGCGAAGCACACCGCCGAAGTAGAGGGCAGTAAGGATCTCGACCATCGAGGTCGAGCTGGATGGGTGGCCGGAACCGGCGCGGGTAGTCGTCTCGATGATGTGGCGGCGCAGGGTTCGTGCGATCCGCTCCAGCTCCAGGATTGGGGGACGTCTAACGTTTACCAAATCGCTCCGGGGGGTTTGTGTCAAAGGGGCTGTGCGAGTACTCGGGGATTATATAGCGCGGTGGTTATCGACGACAGGGCGGGTCGAGGGCGTGCGAGCGCCGGAGCCGGCACACCAAGACAAATTGCAGGGCGGAGCGTGCCGCGTTGGCGCCGCCCGAGGTGCGGAAGCAGGCCGTGGGTTAGCCGACCCCCAACTTCTCCGGCCTGCCTTTCGGGCTTATACTTCCACGCCGTCGACGCAAACAGTTGCTCAGGCGTGGACAGCCAGAGGCCGGTGAGCCCAGATCCTGGCTAATCGGGATGCGACCTGCGGTCCGCCCCAGAGTCCGGCCAACGGCGGTATTGGCAGCGAGAAACCTGGAAGAAGACTCCGCATGACCGCAGACGGACACCGCGCTCGACGCGTGCTGGTAACCGGCGCCGCCGGCTTCATCGGATCACATGTGGTGGAACGCCTGCTGACCGATGGACAGGTCGTGTGGGGACTCGACAACTTCGATCCGTTTTACGATAGGCCGACGAAGGAAGCGAATCTGGAACGCACCCGCAGCCAGCCGGACTTCAGTTTTGTGGAGGGCGATCTGCGGGACTCGGAAGTGCTCGGTCGCTTGTTCGCCGAGTTGCGGCCCGACGCCGTAATCCATCTGGCAGCCAAGGCCGGTGTCCGTCCTTCGATGATGGAGCCGGCTGCGTACTACGACTGCAATGTGATGGGAACCGTTCGGTTGCTCGAGGCGATGCGAGTCGCGGGCACGAGCGCTCTGGTCTTCGCCTCTTCGTCTTCGGTATACGGAGTTCGCGGCGAAGGACGCCCCTTTTCCGAGAAGGACGACGCGGACCATCCCGTCTCGCCCTATGCTGCGACGAAGCGAGCCGGCGAGCTGCTGTGTCACACCTACTCGCATCTCCACGACATCTCGTGCCAGTGCCTGCGGCTGTTCACCGTCTACGGCCCGCGTCAACGTCCTGACCTGGCGATCCACAAGTTCGCCCGGCTGATGGCAAAGGGGCAGCCGGTGCCCGTGTATGGCGACGGCAGTGCCCTGCGCGACTATACCTACGTGGACGACACGGTGGACGCCGTCTGTCGGGCGTTGGGCCGCGTCGCGTCTCGGGCGGGCGGCCCCGGCTTCGACGTGCTCAACATCGGCGCCGGGCGGCCGATCACGGTCAACCGGCTTGTCGACCTGCTCGGCGAAGCGTTGGGACTGGAGCCCGCGATCCAGTCGCTGCCCGAGCAGCCCGGCGACGTACCGCGCACCTGGGCCGATATCAGCGAGGCGCGGGCTGTTCTGGGCTACGAGCCAGCGGTGTCGATCGAAGACGGCCTCCGACGCTTCGTCGCCTGGTTGCACGAACAGGATGAGCGAGCGCTCCTTTCCTAGCCGTCGCGTCTGTCTGGTACTGCTGAGCGGGATCGGCGATGTGGTTCACGGACTTCCGCTGGTCAACGCGCTCAAGCGGGATGATCCGCAGCGCCACATCACCTGGGTCGTCGAGCGGTCACCGGCGCCGCTACTTGAACCGCATGGGGCCGTCGATGAGGTGGTACGCTTCGATCGCAAGCGCGGCCTGGCGGACGTACGGGCGCTCCGCCGCGAGCTAGGTGCCCGGCGCTTCGATATGGTGCTGAATTGCGGCATCTACTTCAAGTCGGCTATACCGACGTACTTCGCCCGGGCGCCGGTGAAGCTGGGCTATGGGCGCGATCGCGCGAACGACCTGGTCTGGCTGCTCGCCAACCGGCGCCTTCCGCCCCGCGGGCCCCGGCACCGGCAAGAGATGTACCTGGAGTTTCTCGAGTACCTGGGCGTGAAGTCCGAGCCGATCGAGTGGCGGATTACCCTCAGCGACGAGGAGCGGGAAGCCCAGGCCGAGTTCTACCGCAACCTCGGCGCCCGGCGCGTCGCGGCGATCGTCGCGACCTCGGCGATGCCCCCCAAAGACTGGCCGGCCGAGCGGTTCGCCCAGCTGGCCACCGCGCTCGACCGGGATTTCGGGTTCCGGGTGTTGTTGCTGGGCGGGCCGGGCGAACGGGAACGAGAGCGTGGCAGTGTCGTGCTGGGGCGCACGGAGGCGAACGCCGTCTGGGCGCTGGGTCCGAATCTCCGCCGCCTGGTCTACCTGCTGGATGGCTGCGACCTGCTGATCGCGCCGGACACGGGACCGCTCCACATCGCCCGCGCGCTGGGGACGCCGGTGATCGGGCTCTACGGCCACACCGATCCGCGCCGGGCCGGCCCCTACCGCGCCTTCGAGGATCTGACCATCGACCGCTACAATTACGAGGCCGATGGGCGAGCGTATGAAGGGCCGGTGAAGCGCCCGCACCCCGCGCGCGCCGGCGGTCGAAGCGGACGAATGGAGCTGATCAGCGTCGGGGCCGTCCTCGAGAAAGTGGAGGTCGCCCTCGGGCGCTACGTCGACGTCGGTGAGGCACGGTGCTGAGCCCCGCGTTGCAGGCCCCGCGCCCGCGGGTCGCCATCGTCATGCTCAGCGCCATCGGCGACGCCGTGCACGTGCTGCCGGTGGCGAACGCCCTCAAGCGCGCCGTCCCGTCGATGAGGCTCGTCTGGGTCATCCAGCCGGTGCCGCACCGGCTCGTACATAATCATCCCGCCATCGACGAGTTCATCATCTTTCGCCGCCGGCGCGGACCGCGGGCCGTCAGCGAGTTTCTGCGGACGAGGCGCGCGCTGGGCCGTCGCCCTTTCGACCTCGTCATCGACCTGCAGGTCTATTTCAAGGCGGGCCTCCTGACGGGCTTCGCGCGATCGCCGCTCAAGCTGGGCTTCGATCGGGCGCGCGCCCGCGACCTCAACTGGCTCTTCACCACGCACCGCATTCCGCCCCACGCCAACCAGCACGTGCAGGATCAGTATTTCGAGTTTCTCGCCTACCTGGGCATCGAGCCCGATCCCGTCGAGTGGGGCATCGTCATCACGACGGAAGAGCGGGAGCGTCAGCGCCAGTTCTACGAAAGCGTCGATCGGCCCGTGTGCGCCGTCGTCGTTGGCACGAGCAAGCCGGAGAAGAACTGGGCGCCCGACCGCTATGCCCGCTTGCTCGAAATGATCGAGGCCGACTACGGCTTTCAGACGGTGCTGATCGGCGGGCCGGCGCCCCGAGAGCGGGCGGCGGCTGCCGAGGTGACGCGGCTGACGCGGGCCGAGCCCCGCAACGAGCTGGGCGACGACCTGCGCCGTCTCGTCTATCTGGTGGACGGGGCCGACGTGCTGGTGAGTCCGGACACGGGCCCGCTGCATATCGCCCGGGCGCTGGGAACGCCAGTGGTGGGCTTGTACGGCTACACGAACCCGCGGCGCACGGGGCCGTATCGCCGGTACGAAGATCTGGTGGTGGACGGCTACGCCCGGTACCCGGGCGAGAGCTACCCGATCAGCATGGAATACCGGCCCGATGGGATGGCTCGCATCTCGGTGGAGATGGTGCGGGAGAAGTTCCAGCTGGCCGCGGAGAAGTACGTGTCACAGGCGCGCCGCTGATCGCGGCGAAGCGGGCTCCAGTTCTTTCGTCACCCGAGCGAACTCCCTGAAGAAGGCCTCGTAGCGCTCGATCATCCTATCGCGGCTGAATTCTTCCGCCGCCCGCTCCTTGGCAGCCCGCCCCATACGGAGCCGCACTTCCGGAGCGCGCGCGAGCTTCAGGATCGCCTCGGCCACTCGCTCAACTTGCCCCAACGGAACGAGCAACCCGTGCACGCCGTCGTCGATCTGCTCGGCGTGGCTGGTCGCGGCGCTTGCGATCACCGGGAGACCGCAGGCCATCGCCTCGAGCACCGAGTTTGGCATACCCTCGGCAGTGGAAAAGTGAACGGCCGCATCAGCGGCGCTGAGTAGCCGGGCAACGTCAGTTCGAAAACCGGTGAAGGTGGCGGGCGCGCCCAGTGAAGTCGCCAGCTCGCGCAGCTCGTCGGCTTTCGGCCCCTCACCGATGATGACTGCATGAACCGGCACGCTCGCGCACGCCTGCGCGACTCCGCGAATCAACAAATCGACGTTCTTCCGCTCTTCTACCCGGCCGTGGTAGCTGATCAGGAAGACGTCTCGGGGGGCGCCGAGTTCGTCACGGATGGCTTCGCGCAACTCGGGTCTCGGCCGATAGCGAGTGGTGTCGACGCCGTTCGGGATGACGCGGATCGGCTTGCCGGCCAGCCACGGAGTCTTTTCCAGAAGCAGCGCTCGCATCGCCTGCGAGGGCACCGCCAGCGCGCGCACACCACGCCAGAAGAAACGGTAAACGGCAGAGCTGCGCAGCTGGTGTGGGGCCTTGTGCGCGTGCACGAGCGGGATCCCGCCCGCCAGCCATGCGGCCGCGGCGCTGAGCTTCACATCCTTCGTTCGGTAAGCGATGAGAAGATGCGGGTCCGCGCGTCGAAACAAACGCGCGAGCTGAACGACGCGTAGAGGATCGAGTTCGCCGCGGATCCGCACCGGCGCGAGCTTAAGTCTCGGGTCTCCGTCCAGCCGCCGGCGCAGCTCGCTAGCCGGATGGCAGACGAAGGTCACCTGATGGCCGCGGTCGGCCAACCCGGTGCAGAGCTCGAGCGACCAGTTCTCGGCTCCACCCCAATCTCGCGCTGAGTTCAGATAGATCAGTCGCACACGCCTCACCGCGCGACGGGCTCGCCGTGCCGGGGCGAACCGCCGCGCGCCTCTCGCAGGCCGACAAGCTCTGACCCCGGTTTCCAGCGCTGAAGCCCTACGCGATTGATTTCGCGAGCCACGCCACCTGACCGGTAACAACGGGCGAGTGATCCGAGAGCCCCGTGCGCGTGCCGACGCCACCGCTTCTGCCGGTTCTGGTGCCTCGGCCTCGCACCCGTGAGCGGCGCGGCTTGTTTCATCACGGGGCACGAGACTGTGGCGACATCTCAGCGGGCCCGCTGCGCGGCTGCTGACAGACCGCGAGCATCCCGGTGAATCTGCCGGGGTCTATACCTTCAGCCAGGAAAGGGTTGTAGAAATGCCTCGCGAAAATCCGTACGAAGACCTTTCCCAACCTCTTGCGTATCCACCACCAGATCGCCGGCCCGAAGAACGACAGCGTGACCTTGGAAAACCATGGCGTGAGGAGAGCCGCAAGCTCTTCCGGCTTGTACTCCTTGATATGATGCTTTGCGTCCCACACCACATTAGGCCACCAGTTGGGTGTAGTCAGCAACAGCGTGCCGTCCCGCGTCAGGACTCTACGGATTTCTTGCAGGCAGCTTTCGGGGCTCTCGAGGTGTTCGATGACCTCTGCCAGGAGCACCAGATCAAACCGCTCACCTCCAAAGGGAAGCTCGTAGCAGCTTGCCAATAGCGGCGTGCAGTTGGCGTGGCCCCCGAGCTTTTGCCGCGCGATGTTAATTGCGGCCGGCTCCGAGTCTATCCCGACTACGGTGTCGCATAGTGGGCCCACCCGAGCCATCAGATAGCCATCGCCGCAGCCGACATCGAGGACGTTCGTCGCGCCCTCGATTCTCTTGACCAGGACCTCGTACCGTGCCTCGTCCGGCGGACTGTAGTTGCGGGAGCCGCGTTCGCACGCCGCCCAATGATAGGCTCCCATCTCCTCGTACTTGCTGAACTCGATCGATCGGTGTCGCATATCCGAGGCTCGGAAGCCACTGTCGGCGGGTGGCCCTCTCAGATGATCTGCCGGTAGAGTGCTTCAATCTGCTCGGGCATCCGCCGCTGTCCAGGGCTTCGTGAGGGCCAGCCAGCGCTGGGGCGAGCCGTAGACTGCCGAAGGAGCCTGGTACCGGCCCTCCGGAGTTTTGGCTCAGGCGCGGTACGTCTCCACCGTCTCCCGCAGCACGGTGTCGTAGCGCTCGACCATTCGTTCGCGGCTGAACTCTTTCACGGCCCGTTCGCGGGCGGCCTTACCCATTTGCGCCCGACCTTCCGCATCGTTGGCCAGCCAGCGGATGGCTTCGGCGATCTCCCGCCAGCGATCGGGCGGGATCAGCACACCCTCCACGCCATCCTCGACCTGTTCCGTGTGGCTCGGGGTGTCGCTGATCAGCATCGGTAGGCCGCACGCCATCGCCTCGATCGCGCGATCCGAGAAGCCCGACTCTGTAGAGAGCACGGTGGCCGCGTCCGCGGCGCTCAGTGCCGCGGCGATCTCCTGCCGTGTGTCGCTGAAGATGACCGGCGCGCGCAACTCCGCCGCCAGGCGCCGCAGCTCAGCCAGCGCCGGACCCCCGCCTACCAAGAGCGCGTGCACCCTCAGCTCGACAGGTAGCGCGGCAACCGCCCTGATCAGCAGCTCGCCGTTCGCCTCAGGTTCGAGCGTTCCGTGCAAGCTCACGATGAACGCGTCCTCGGGGATGCCCAGCTCTGCCCGCGCCCGCGCTCTCTCCCTTGGCCTGGGCCGGAAGCGCGAGAGGTCCTTGCCGTCGTGGATGACGTAAGTGGCTACGCTCTCCAGCCAGGGCGCACGCTCCAGCAGGAGGAGACGCGCCGTGCGGGAGTTCACCACCAGCGCCTGCAGCGCGCGTGCCCAGGATTTACGATACGCGTCGTCGTCCTCCGGCAGGCTCGACGCGGCGTGGCGGTGCACGATCGGCAGACGGCGCAGCAGCCGGCGAGCCACGATGCTCATGCTCACGTCCTTGGGCCTTGTGGCGAGCACGACGTCGGGCGTGGCGCGGTGGTTGAGGGCCGCCAGCTGAAAGACGCGGTAAAGGTTGAGCTGGAAGCGGATCGCGATCGGCTTTAGAGTCACCCGTTCATCGCCGCCGAGCTGCTCGCGGATCACGCTTCGAGGGTGGCAGACGACGGTGAGGTCATGCCCCAGCTCCGCCAGACCGAAAGCGACGTCCACACCCGATGCGACACCGCGTTCCCAGCCCCGGGCCGAATCGACGACGATGATGCGCATGCGGGGTCGACTAGGCTTCACGTCCTGCGGGGACGCCGTGCGTCTTGCTAACTTGCCCGGCCGCCGTCCGGCCCACAGCCTGGTGGTAGACGAGCTCGATCTGCTCGGCCAACCGATCGACGCTGTAGCGCTCGGCGAGAGCGGCGCGGATCTCCTCGGCGTCGTGGCGCCTGGCCGCGCGATCCTTCAGCAGCCAGATCAGGTCGTCGGCGAGGCGCAGGGCGCTGACCCGCGCCGGCAGATGGCCGTGATCGGCGAAGCAGACGGCGCGCGCGTCCTCGAAGTTATCGGGCGTGACGATGCCGAAGTAGCCGGTCCGGCCGAAGGCGATAGTCGGCGTACCGCAGGCCAGCGCCTCGATAGCGGTGGTGGCGGCGGCGATCACGACATCGGCGGCGTTCATCACCTCGGGTATGTCGGTGCGGGCCCCTACGACTCTGGCGACGCGCCGTCCCAGGGAGTCGTTCACGCGTACGGCGGCCTTGCGAATGCGGTCCAGCTTCGGCCCGTCCCCGACAAAGACGACGTGCGCCGCAGGGATTTCCTCGAGCAACAGCGGCAGCGCGTCGAGCAGGGCTAGCCCCGGCCGCGCCTTGCGATGGCTGAAGCGGCTCACGTTGACCACCAGCGGCGCGTTCTCAGGTATCTGCCACTCGCCGCGGGGCCTGGCGCCCTCGAGGCCGGGACGGAAGCGATCAGTGTCGACGCCGAGGAAGCTGACACGCACCCGGTCGGCTGGCGGGCCGAAGGGCCCTGTCACATCGTCGCGGTCGGCCTCGCTCACCGTAAGGACGGTGTCGCTCCAATCGCGGAACAGGGCACGCTTGTACCAGGGTCGCGGCCCGTGCACCGTCATCAGGTAGGGCACGCCCAGCACCCGCGCGAGGGGTGCGGCAAAGCGGGCGGGGCCGTAGTTGTGCGCGTGGATGAGGTCGACGCTTCCCGGCTTGATCCGGTCGGCGACCTGGCGGCGCCCTTTCTCATCGAAAGGGACGACCAGCAAGTCGGCGCCGGCGTCTCGCGCCTCCTCCTCGAAGACGCCGCTCCTCTCCGTCAACACGATGATGCGGTGTCCGCGCCGCATGAGCCCCAGTGCCAGGCGGCTCACGTGGGTCTCCACGCCGCCGATACCCAGCCTCCCGGTGACCTCGATGACCGTGAGCGAATCCCCCATTTCCTCTGCCCTCCGCCGACCGCAGACCCGACTCGCGCCCGGCACCGGTGAGAAGCTGACGCGTCTGCCGCCTGGTGCCAGGCAACCACCGACCGAAGCGTACGCCTCCGGCATTGGCCGTCGTCGTGCCAGCCGTTCGGCGGCCGCCCTTGCTTGAGGTGAGCCCCTAGAATGATACGCGCCTTCGCCGGCCGTAAGAAGGGTCTGTCGCCGCCGCTCGAGCTGGGAGCCTCCGCGCCGCGGTCGCCGCTCGGCCGCAGTGGCGGAAAAGGCGGGAATTCGCCAGAATCGGGGGCCGGCGTGTTGCCGCCGGATCGGTCTCCGCGCCGCGCCGTGTGTAACCAACTCAGCCACTGGACCCGATGAGCTACTCCAACTCACGCGAGCCCCACGGCGCGGCGTTGCGGGATTACTTTCGGGGGCGAACCGATGCGAAGCTGATGCTGCGCACCAGCCTCGGTGAGCACGAAGAGATTCCGGTCAGCGTGTTCTTCAGGGAACCGGACGACTTCTTTCCTTTCGAGCGAGTGGCGCTGGCGTTCTGTCGCGGACGGGTACTCGATGTCGGTGCGGGCACAGGCGTGCACAGCCTCTACCTTCAAGGGTTGGGCCTGGAGGTGTGCGCCATCGATGTGATGCCGGAGGCGGTCGAGATCATGAAAGCCCGTGGCGTGCACGACGTGCGACTTGCCGACGTTCGTGAGTTCAGCGACGGCCGCTTCGATACGATTCTGATGATGATGAATGGGATCGGTATCCTCGAGACGTTACCCGGCCTCGATCGCTTCTTGCGCGCGGCACCGCGCCTGCTCAACCCCGGCGGCCAGATACTACTCGACTCCGGTCCGGCGAACGTAGCCGGGGACGCGCACGACGCGGCTGAAGTCGTCGACACTGATCGTCGAGGTTACCCGGGTGAGGCCTGGATCACGCTCGAATACCGTGGAGAAGAAGCGCCTCCCTTCCAAGAGCTCTACGCCGACGCAGAGACCCTGACCGGGCACGCCGTGGCGACGGGTTGGGAATGCGAGATTATCCACCGGGATGAGTACGGCGCCTACGTCGCGCGGCTGACGCGGCGAGCCGACTGATTGACTGGCCGAATAATGACCAAGCTCCGCACGTACGTCACCTTCAAGAGCGACGCCTTCAACACGACCGAGCCACGGGAGTACTTCATCAATCCGACCTGCTTCGGCGATGACGTGGCGGAATGGCTCATGGTGAAACTGCGACGTCGGGGCATCTCGACCGGCGAGGCGCCACGGCAGGAGGATTTCGGCTGGTATTTCTCTTTTCAGGTCGATTTCGTCGACCACGATTTCGTCCTGGGCTACCGGCCCGGCGGCGAGAGCGAAGCGGGGTTCTGGATCGGCTGGCTCGAGCGAAAGGTCGGGCTCATCTCGTCTCTGCTCGGCGGCCGCAGGCGGGGAATCAGCAGCGCCGCGGCCGAGGCCATACACGTCGAGCTAACCGGATCGCGTGAGATCACTGACGTTCGTTGGCACTACGAGGACGATGTTCGCGGCGGCCGGGAAGGTCTCGGCGCGGAGAGCCCCGGCTCCGAATGAGAGATTCGCGGACCTTCCAGCACCGGGTGTCGCGGGTCGGCGTGGCCATCTTGGTGCTCGCATCTCAACCATGCCTCGCCCAGGTCGTACACGAGGAGTATCAGGCGCTCGATGGTTTTCTGCGCATCGGGTTCGAGCCTGAGCGGGCCATCCCGTTAACAGAGAAGGGCCACACGCTGGTCCTCCCCGGGGGAAACACTCCGCCGCTCGCCGTCTTCGTGTTTCTCGATCCCAGACGCTTCGACGGTTGGCAGGCACCGGCGCCCGGCAGCTTCGACCACACGGCGCTCAGCCGAGGCGTCGGCGTGCTCCACCTGACGACCGGAAACCCGCTGGACTTCTTCTTCGACACGGCCACTCTGCGGGATGTGGCGGAACGGCTGCAACATGTGCTCGCTTCGCACGGTCTACGTGATACGCCACTCTGTTTCGCCGGGCTCTCGCTCGGAGGCACGCGCGCGCTCAAGCTCACCATCTTCTTGCGGCGGCATGCGGGCGACTACTGGGTGGCGCCGGTCGCAGTGGCGGTGGTCGACGCGCCGCTGGACATGGTGCGCCTGTGGGAAACGGAGCGCCGCGCCGCCCGAAACGACTTCCATCCGGCGGCGGCAGATGAGGGGCGTTGGGTGACCTATCTGCTCGAGACCAACCTCGGCGGCACACCGGACGAGCGTCACGACCGCTACGTCGAGTATTCGCCGTTCACCTACTCGGCCGCTGACGGCGGCAACGCCACCTTGCTGCGCGACGTAGCCCTGCGCGCGTATCACGAGCCGGACGTGGACTGGTGGATCGAGAACCGGCGGAAGAGCTACTACGACATGAACTCGATCGACCTGGCGGCGCTGGTCAACGAGCTGGAGCTGCAGGGCAGCACTAAAGCCGAGCTGGTGACAACCCAGCGGGCGCGGACGGGCTACAACGCGGGATCTCCACCTCACACCTGGACGATCGTGGACGATGCGGAGCTGGTGGAGTGGTGTCTCGGGCAGGGCGGCTAGCCGCAAGCTTGCCCCACAGCCTAGTACTTGAGGCCCGCCAACTGAATCCCCCGCACGAAATAACGCTGCGTGAACAGGAAGAGGATCAGGATCGGGACCACGGCGGTGACCGCCGCCGCCATCTGAAACGGCCAGTTGGTGAAGTAGAGGCCGTGAAAGGCGGCGATCCCGACTTCCACCGGGCGCATCCCCATCGAGCGGGTGACGATGAGCGGCCAGAGAAAGCTCTTCCAGGTCTCGACGAAGGAGAAGAGCGCCACCGTGGCCAGCGCCGGCTTCGCCAGCGGCAGCGCCACGCGATAAAAGACCTGCCATTCGCTCGCCCCGTCCACACGAGCCGCGTCCTCCAGCTCACGGGGGATCGACAGGAAGTACTGCCGCATCAAGAAGATCCCCCAGACGCCGACCAGCTCGGTGACGATGAGCCCGGCGTAGGTGTCCACCCAGCCCGCTGCCTGCACCAGCAGAAAGCGCGGGATGAGCAGGACGATCACCGGAACCATCAAATTGGCGAGAAACAGCAGGAAAACCCGGTCGCGCCCCGGGAAGCGCAGGCGCGCGAAGGCGTAACCCGCGGTTGAGGCCGTGATCAGATGCCCGGCCACGATAAACAGCGACATGACCGCCGAGTTGAGGAAGAAGCGGGCAAACGGCGCTGCGGTCAGCGCGCTCGGGTAGTTGCTCCAGACCGGTTCGGCTGGCACCAGGCGCGGGGGATACTCGTAGACCTCGAACTCGGTCATCAGCGACGTGGAGACCATCCAGAGGAAGGGGACGAGCATGCTGAGCCCCAGAAGGATGGCGAAGCCGTGGACGAGCCCCCGGCCGATCCGAGCCTCCATCGCCTGAATGCTCAAGAGAGTAGAATCGGGCTGGGCGACGCCTGGGTCGCGCGGTCGGTCGGCGTTGAAACGATCCATCATCCGTAGGGGGTCAATCTGCGGCCCAGCAGCCTGAACTGGAGCAGCGTGATGGCGAAGATGGCCGCGAACAGCACCCAGCTCATCGCCGACGCGTAGCCCATGCGCAGGAACTGCCAGGCGTTCTGATAGATGTGATAGACGATCACATCGGTGGCGCGCAGCGGGCCGCCTTCGGTCATCACGTAGACAAAGGTGAAGACCTGAAAAGATCCGATGATCGAGGTCACCAGCACGAAAAACGTCGTCGGCTTGAGCAGCGGCACGGTGATCCGCCAGAAGCGCCGCCAGGGGCCGGCGCCGTCGATCATCGCGGCCTCGTACAGTTCGTGAGGAATCGCCTGGAGGCCAGCCAGGAAGATGACCATCTGGAAGCCGATGTGGATCCAGACCGCCATGATCATCAGCGCAGGTAACGCGGTGGCCGGATCGCTGAGCCAGGGGTACGGCCCCAGGCCGACCCAGCCCAGCGCCCAGTTGATCAGCCCGAACTCGGCGTCATACATCCACTGCCAGACGATAGAGATCGCCACGAAGCTCGTGATGTAAGGCATGAAGAATACCGCCCGCAGCAGAGCCACACCCCGCAGCGGGCGATTGAGTAACAGCGCTACCCCGAGCGACAGCACCATCGAAACGGGCACGTAGAGCGAATAGAGCAAGGTGTTCTTTGCCGCGTTCCAGAAGAGGTCGTCTCCCGCGAGCTCGAGATAGTGGCGCAGCCCGACGAAGGGCTTGGCCGGTTCTACCAGATTCCAGCCGTGAAAGCTCAGGTAGAACGCGAAGAGCAACGGCGCGGCCGAAAAGACCAGCAACACCGCCAGCGACGGTCCGATGAAGGTCCAGCCCACCACCGCCTCACGCAGCTCCAGAGCGCTGCCGGCCGCCCGGGCATGGCTGGCGAAGATCAGCGCCCCCACGGCGAGCAGAGCATAAAGGCCGGCGAGCCAGAAGAGGACGGCTTTGCGAGAGTCTTCTAGTGGCGGCGCCAGCAGAACCAGCCGCCACCCGCCGGACAGGTCCAGGCGGCGGTAGGCCCAGCGGCGCCCGGCAAGATTCAGCCGGCCGGCGGCCGAATCCAGTGAGATGAGCGCTTCGCCGGGTGTGTCCGTCGTGATGGCGGCGATGGAATCGCCGCGCAGCAAGACGGCATCGAACCCGGTCAGGCGTGAGAGCTCTTCGGCGGAAAGAGCGGCGGGCGAATACGGTGCGGGCCCCGCCGCCGCATCGAAAGCCACCCGCACCAGGCGCGCGCTCATCTCGAGCGAAGCGTCGGTCGCCCGGCCGGAGGCTCGCGAGTCCGCCGCCACGAGCCAGGCGGCAGCCAGCGCTGTGGGCACCAGGGCGCCAGCCAACCGTCGCCGCACCTGGCTCGCGCCCCCGAGGTGTAGCGCTGCGACCCCTGCACGCCACAGCAAGCCGGCCGTCGCGATGCCGGCCAAGGCGAGCGCCAACGCCGCCAGCAGGGGAAAACCAGTAGTCGACGGAGCGCTCGTCCCAGGACGCACCACGGCCGCGCCGATGATATCCCAGTCGTCGAAGTCCTTGATGGGCGCGGCCGCGGCGCGCTCACCCCTCAACTGCACGCTGATCGCCCGGTCGAAGCTGGACAGCGAGTCTCGCAAAGACGTCGGTAGTTGCTCCGGCCAGTCGACCCAGGCGGGCGGGACGCGCGAACCCTCATAGTAGAGCGCCAGCTCATAACCGCTGCCGGCGCGCAGACGGTCGGCCAGCGTCGAGTCGAGTGCGAGGAGGGCGACGGTCAGACGATCGCCTTCGGGAATGTAGGCGAGCCATCGCACCCTGCCATCGATTCTGGCAAGATCTGCCACCGTGATCCCGCGGCGCGCGGCCGCCAGGAGCGCTGCGCTGCGCTCGGTATCCGGAGTTAGTGGGACGATCGGCGAGTCGACCGGGAAACTGCCGACGAACAGTTCGCGGCCGAGTGCGCTCTCGTAAAACGTGTACCGTTCGACGGACAGCTCAGCGACCGCCTCGGCGACGGAGCCGGCGGATTCCGCCAGGCGTTGAAGGAGCCGAGAGCGCTCCCAACGGACGAGCTCGGCGGCACGGGCGGCAGCGTGCCGATCCACCACGGGTCGCAGGTCGGCGCCGCTGCGCTGGACGATGGCGATCCCGCCGGCCACGAGAGCGAGCGTCGGAATCACGACCAGCAGGTAGTATACCGGTCGCAAGCGCTTCATTCGTCCCCGTCAATCATCATCGGCGCGCGATTCGCGGGTAGAAGTAGAGGCTCAGTCGTTGGTGGCAGGCGCGGCGAGCAATTCATCGATCCGTCGCGCCACGTCCGTCGTGACTTCGTGGATCGGCTCCTTGGCGAAGATGACCCGGTCGAAGATGTCAGGGAGGAATACCTCGATCTGCGCCCACTTTTCTACGCTCGACCCCCACGACATCCGTCCGTGCCGCGCGGCAGCCATGAACTCCTGCTCGAGGCCCAGCGCGTCGGCCGCGGCCACCTCCAGATGGACAGAGCGGAGCGACGGGATGGGGATGGCGAGCCCGTAGCTGGCGCGCTCACGCTGCGCCTCAGGTGAAGACAGGTGCGCGGCGAGCTCGACCGCGAGCCGCTTGTGCCGGGTGTTGCGAGGCACCGCCCAGCCGGCGGCGTAGAGCACGGTGACGGGTTCACGGTCCTCGTAGCGCGGAAGCGGACGCACCGCGACTCGCACCTTCCCCTCGGCGATGTACCGGCGAATGCTGGGTAGCCACCAGTGCCCGCTGGTCACCATCCCGATGCGGCCCGTGAGAAACAGGTTGCGCTCCATCCCTTGCTCCTGCCGCTGCACGTCCACCGCGGGAACGACCCGGTGGACCCTGACCAGGTCGGTGAGAAACTTGATGGCGCGCTCGGTCTCAGGACTGTCGAGGTAGCCGCTGGCGCGGCGGCCGTCCGGGCTCAACACGTCGCCACCGGCCGCCCATACCCATGGTTGCCATAGGTAGAAAACCCGGCGTAGCAGCGTCCCGTAGGTTTCGGGCCGGCCATCGCCGTCGGTGTCACGGGTCAGACGCTGGGCTATCGACAGGAAGTCGTCCCAGTTCCAGTCGGGAGCGGGAAGCGCCACGCCGGCCGCCTCGAACAGCTCGACGTTGCAATAGACGACGATTGGGTTGAAGTCTTTCGGGAACGCGTAGAGCCCGCCGCTCCGCTTGAACATCTCGAGTACTTGCGGATAGTAAGCGGCGGTGTCGACGCCGATACGCTCGAGATATGGCGCGACGTTGACCAGGAGATCTCGGGCGATGAACGGTGCGGCGCCGAATGAGCCGTTGTCCAGCAGCGCCACATCGGGCGGCGTGCCGGCCACGATCGACGTGAGCAGCCGTTCGCGGTAGTTGGCGGAAATCGATTCGTACTCGATGCGGATCTCGGGGTGGCGCTCTTGGAACTGGTCAAGGATACGCGCTTCGATCTGTCGCTCCTCAGGCCCCGCCCATGCCATAACGCGTAACACGGTGCGCTCGCCGCCTCGACACGCGGTGGCCGCGAGCAGGAGAAGCACGCCGATCGGCCGACGCCCACGTTGCCGCCGGGTCATGGCCCGATCCGCAGGCCGGAGGCGCCGCTGAAGACGTGGAGCTTCGTTGGAGAGACCTCGAGGCGGACACGCTCGTCCACGCCGACCCGCAGATCGGCCGGTGCCCGGGCTATCACCTGCGCGCCATCGGCGGTGGTCAGGTGCACGTAGATTTCGCTACCGATCGGCTCGACCACACGAACGGCCGCGCGCAACACACCGTCAGAGCTCAATCGCAAATCCTCCGGCCGTACACCCAACGTGGCCGGGCCGCTCGCCAGGTCATCGCTGGAAGGCAGCTTGATACTGAAGCTGGCCCCGCGAAACTCCCAGAACCCCCCGACGCTTGTCAGCTCGCCTGGAAAGAAATTCATCGCCGGCGATCCGATGAAACCCGCGACAAACATGTTGGCGGGCCGGCGATAGACCTCCAGCGGCGCGGCGCACTGCTGCAGGCGACCTTCGTTCATGACCGCGATGCGCTGACCCATGGTCATCGCTTCGACCTGATCGTGCGTGACGTAGATGATCGTGGCGTTGAGACGGCGGTGGAGCTGGGAAAGCTCGGCGCGCATGCCGACCCTCAGGCTGGCGTCCAGGTTGGATAGCGGCTCATCGAACAGAAAGGCCCGGGGCTGTCGGACGATGGAGCGGCCCAGAGCGGTGCGTTGCCGCTGGCCGCCGGAAAGCTGGCCGGGCCTACGGCCAAGCAGTTCGCGAATGCCGAGGATGTCGGCCGCCGCCTCGACCCGCTCGCGGATCTCCTTTTTTCTCATACCGCGCACCTCCAACCCAAAGGCCATGTTGTCGTACGCGGTCATGTGGGGATAGAGGGCGTAGCTCTGGAAAACCATGGAGATGTCGCGGTCGCGGGCGGGGACATCGGTGACGTTGCGGTCACCGATGTAGATCGATCCACGTGTCGGGCGCTCGAGCCCAGCGATTAAGCGCAGGGCCGTCGTCTTGCCCGACCCGGATGGGCCGACGAGAACCATGAACTCACCGTCGGCGATCTCGAGATTCAGATCGGCGACGGCGATGGTCTGCTCGAACTCTTTCGTCAGATCGTTTAGACTGACGCGGGCCATACGAAACAATAAACCGGCCCGTCGATGCCCGGCAATTGGACAGGACTGGACGAGTGCAAGCTCGCTAGATAATGAAGGCGGCGAGGATCGTGTAGAGCACCCCACCCAGGCCGGCGGCGGTGAGCGCGAGTGGGATCTGCGTATAGACATGATCCATCAGATCGGAGCCAGTGGCGAGCGACGAGAGGATCGTGGTGTCCGAGATGGGCGAGCACTGATCGCCGAAGACGCTGCCGCCGAGCACCGCGCCGAAGCAGAGCTTGAGGTAAGTCGGATCGGGGTTGATCGCCCAGGCGAGCGGAATAGCGACGGGGAAGACGACCGCATAGGTGCCCCAAGAAGTGCCTGTGGAAAAAGCGATGACCATGCAGAGAGCGAGGAAAAGGGCGGGCACGACGATGGGACTGAGTATCCCGGCGGTCACGTCGATGATGTAGGCCGCCGTGCCGACGGCGCCGGCCACCTCCTTGAGCGTGACGGCCAGGGCCAGGATGATGGCCCCGATCGTCACTCCCTTGCACCCATCGATGATGGCGCTGATGACGGTCCGCAGCTCCATCCCTTTGGCCAGCGCGATGGCGACGCCCGCGAGCACGGCGAGGATGAACGCTTCAGCGATGTAGAGGGGAGGGCTTTCGGATCCGCGTAGGAAGAATTCGTAGCTGTACGGGATCACGGCGACGCCCAGCAGAACGCCGATCGGCCCGAAGAAGTCGAGCTTTCCGGTCGGGTATCCCTCGACGACCTTGACCACGGTCAGCTCTTCCGAGGTCAGCGGCTCGGCGCCGGGTCGATCGAGGGCGCCGGTATCGCGAGCCCGGAGCATCGCGGCGGACATCTTGCGGCCGACGACGAGTGGAACGTCGCCCCAGAGCTTGCCCGGGATGAAGGGCATGCGCTCGATCGAGAAGAGCAGCGTGAATAAGATCGCGAACATCGCGTAAAAGTTGAACGGCAGCGCCTGGAAGAAGAACTGGATGCCGTCGGCCTGCGTCGCCAGTACCGGGACGGTGCCGGCGACCAGACCGGCGACGTAGATCGGCCAGACGTTGAAGGGAATGAGTGTGGCCGCCGGCGACGCCGTAGAGTCGACGATGTAGGACAGTTCCTCGTGAGACACGCGGTGCCGGTCGCTGACCGGACGCACGGTCGTCCCCGTCAGCACGGTGCTGATCGTCCCGCCCTGGTGAAAGATGAGCCCCATCAGCCAGGCGAAGAACTTCGCGGAGCGCGGACCGACCACCAGCAAGCGGCCCGCCCACTCGGCAAAGGCGCGGGCTCCTCCGGTTCTTGTCCACAGACCGATCAGGCCTCCGAGCGCCCAAAGATAGACGAGCAGGATCAGCCCGTACTCAGGGCTGCCGATCGACGGGATGAGGAAGTGCTGTACGATGTTGATCTTGCCGCTGATCACGCCGCCGAGCGCGACGCCGATGAAGAGCGAGCTCACGACCTCGCGCGTCGCGAAGGCGAGGATAATGGCGACGGCCGGCGGCAGCACCGACCAGAAGCCGTAGTGCTCGCCCTGCTGAGGGAAGCGTCCAGTCAGAGCGACGGCCGCGACCAGTATGCCGCCGATAATGAGCAGTGTGACGCGGCGCGACTTCAAACCCCACCTCCATCAGGCGTTTGCTCGTTACGGATTTTCTGGCCCCCGAGCGAAGCGATCCTACGGCTCTCTCGGCACCCAAATCCTGACCGGCCCGAAGCCCTCGTGCAGCAAGCGGTATTCGCCGGGTCCGGGCGGAATCCCGAAGGCCAGGTGGAACGTCAGTGACGGGGCTCTGCCTGACTCGGGAGGTGATACGGTTATCGGACCCGGGTTGCCCAGTATCAACGTCTCGCGACCAAAGATCTCCGTGACGGTACCGGCGAACGAACGCGAAGCGCCGTCCGGGGTTAACAGGCTCAAGTCTGCCAGGTCCAGTTCGAGCGATTCCAGCGTCCCGGCACGCGCCGCCGATTCGTCGGGCTCGAACTCGATCACCACCTCCAGATAGCGACCCTCGCCCGGCTCGACCGCCGGGTACGGGCCCCGGGGCTGCGCGCGGGTCACGCGCAGCTGCCAACCGCCAGGGCCCGGCACGGCCTCGCCGATCAGATAGAAATCGAAGAGGTCGGCGCCGCCAAACTTGAGGTACTTGTCGAACCAGCGAAGCTGTCGGAAGAAGAGCTCGGTGCGGGTTTGAGGCCCCGTTCCACCTACCGCCCGGCCGGGGACCTCGACCAGAGCGACCGTGCGGCCCCGGTCTCTGAGCGCGCCGTAGAGAAGACGGGGGTGTGATACCAGGGGAGGCGACGCGCCCTCGATGATCAAGAGCGGTGTCAGAACGGCGCGACTCGCATCGACCAGAGGTCGCTCTTCTTGCAGCGCTGCGAGGTAAGCGGCCTCGAGACGGGCATGGCTTTCGGTCGCGACCTCGGCGACGGACGCCGGGCCGTAGCCCGTTCCAGAGACCACGACGGCGGCGTGAAAGCGAGATGTTTGAGTCAACGCCCAGCTGGTCAAGTGGGCGGCGTACTCGCTGTCGCCGCCGCCGAAGATGGCGATGCGGGCCGAGTCGGCAACGCCCATCCCGATGACGTGATCCGCGCCAGCCAGCAGATCGACCAGGTCGCCGCCGGCCAGGTCGGTTCGCCTGGCTGTCGCGAAAGTCGCGCCGTAACCGCTACCACCTCGCACGTTGGCCGCGAGCACCGCGTAACCGCGGGCGGCGAACAACTGATAGTTGCCCGGCTGGTCCAGCACGTTGCGGACCCGGCGCCACGGTCCGCCAGCCGGGCTCACGAGGAGCGGATAGCGGCGGCCCGTGTCGTAGTCGGCCGGGTAGATGAGAAGGCCCTCGATGCTCAAGCCGTCCGGTGCGGTCCAGCGCACCAGCTCCTGCCGCGATAATCGCCAGCGGCGCGCTCGGGCGTTGACACCGGTCAGCCGCCGGGTGGCGGATCCCTCGATGCTCCAAAGCTCGTCCGCCTCGTCGGCCGATTCGCTGATCGCATAGATCGGGGATCCGGCGGCCGCGGCATCGAATGCGCCGATGTTCTTAGCGCCTCCGCTCAGTCGCTCGATCGCGCCGCTCGTCCGAACCGCAAACAGATGCGTGTACGCTCCAACCCCCGCACTGAAGAGGAGGTCGCTGTTCGCCGGCCACCGTGCGTCGATGACGGCCAGGTCGAATGAAGCGGTGAGCGACTCCGGCGTTCCCCCCGTCGCTGGAACACTGAACAGCTCGGTCTGCGAGTGCGGGTAGGCCGGATCCTGTGGGGCGAGGAAGACAATCGTGGCGCCGTCCGGCGACCAGAGAGGGGCGAGCTCGGAGCCGCGGCGGCTGGTGAGCGGGCGGGTGCGGCCGCTCTCGAGGTCGAGAAGACGGAGGTTGTAGTCGAGGTCGTTTGTGTGGGACCCGGTGCCGTTCGTGCAGTAGACGATCTGTGCGCCATCAGGGCTGACGGCCAGCTGGCTGATGCCGGCATCGCCGCGCCAAACACGCTCGCCCTCTCCCTCGGCCGCCCGGACGCGCCAGACCTCGCGGGCAGCACCGGAGCCGCCACCGATCAGCGCGTAGATCAGGCCGCCGGGCGCCCAGTCGAAGTCGATGACGGCGGCGGGCAACTGGGCGGTCGGGATCGGCGGGCCGCCGGAGCGCGGAAGGAGCCAGATGCGGGGAACGACGCTGTCGGTGGTCGCGGAGCGCGGTCCGGCACCCACAAAGGCCAGCCACTCAGCGTCGGGCGACCAGCGAGGGTTGCGAACGTCGTCGAAGCCCTCGGCCAGCGGACGCTCGCCGCGGTCAACCTCCCACAGGTAGAGGGCGCCACGGTACACGTCGGCGCCGAGGTCGGGCTGGTGGGCAACGAAAGCAACGGCGCCGCCACCCGGGGCGACCCGAACCTGGCCGAGCCGCGCGATCTGGACGTATTCCTCGACCGTTACGGGGGTCGTCGCGACCTGGGGCGGCGGAAGCGCCGCTAGCATGGTTGAGAGCTGCAAGGCTATAAACGGGGCTGTATACATGAGTGGCCTGGTTTCAGCCGCTTGGTTCTAAGAGCCGCGCCTTGCAGAGATCTCGCTCGCCGGACTGGCGTGGTTGCCGCGTGGGCAAGACACGGTGAAGGGGCGCGGGCGACCACTCAGGGTGCCAGCGAAGCATCGTAAGTCAACATGAACTCGAGAAACCTGGATATCTCGATCATGTCCTTGCCAACGAAGCGAATGCTGTGCGAATCGGTCCGCTCGACGATAGAAAGGTAGCTGAGCACTTCCGAGGGACGATAGTTCTTGAAGCGGACGTCGAGTCGGATTGGGTTATCGAGGCGGTACGGTTTGAGGCTGGCGGCCCGCTCGACGCCGCGCTGTGCTTTCTCGCGGATGAGATCGAAGGCGGCCTCCGGCGTCAAGGTTCGCGCCGAGTGAAAGCCGTAAGCCCACTTTACCACGGCGCCCTCGATGTCACCGAGCAGGGCGCGCGCCTCTTTCACGATGGCGTCATCGCCGGAGATCATCACGACGGGAACGCCGAAGTGTCCCGCGATCGCCGCGTTGATGCCGGCCTCGGGTACCGAGATTCCGTTGAGGCGCACGTCGGCGAGGCGCCCGCTCGACAGCGTATGGGCGCGAACGCCTTCGGCGTTGGTCGTGCTCGTGTGATAGCCGATGAAGATCGCGGCGTCGAACGACTCGTCGATCCCCTCCATCATCATGAGCGGTCGCGGCCAAGAACGCACGATGGTTACGTCCTTCGGCAATCTTTCCAGCAGAAGGTTCTGGCCGTTCCCGTGCGAGTCGCTGATTACGATTTCCGTCGCGCCGGCGGCGCGTGCACCGTCGATCGCCGCGTTCACCTCTGCAGTCATGAACTGCCGAAACCGCTCGTATTCAAATCCGGACGGGCCGAGCTGTTGGTCGGTCACGACGCCGACCACCCCCTCCATGTCCGCTGAGATATAAACCTTCATCTTCTGTTGCGCGTAGAGTGGTATGTTGCCGAACGCGAGAAGCAAAGCGAGCGAAACGCCAACATTCCATCTCATGAGATCCTCGCAAGTGAGATCGACCGGGCTTGGGCGTGTGGCCGTGCTTGCGCATGGTAGGGGCGTCGGGCCCTGGGCGCCAGCGCTACCCGGGCTCCCCGGGGCCGGGGCTGATACCGGATCGTTACAGAACGTTTACCGGGCTTTGTTATACAGGAGCTAATCTCAAGGTCGCTGGAAAGGCCGGCGCCCCGGCCCAACCGGCGGTTCGAACGATTCAACTTCATAAATGGCAGTGAGTTGTGATTCGAGGCCGGGGGCCGCGGGCCGGGCTACCGGTTGGGAGACCCCGAAGCGTGCACGACGCCGTAACCACGACAACTGACATCGGCGGGCCACAAGGTGTAAGCGGCCCCACACTCGTACTCTCGCGCGGTCGGCGCTTCGGCGAGCGGCTGATCCGCGGCGTGTTGCTGACCTGCGGTCTGGTGTCGGTGGCGACCACGGCCGGGATCGTGATCGTTCTGGTTTGGGAATCGATCGGCTTCTTCCGCGAGGTGTCGCCGTGGGAGTTCCTGACCGGGACGAAGTGGACGCCGCTTTTCGTGCCGCGGAATTTCGGCGTGTTGCCGCTGGTGGCGGGGTCGGTGATGGTGGCGGTCGGGGCCTCGCTGATCGCGCTGCCTGTAGGTTTGGCGAGCGCGATCTATCTGGCGGAGTACGCGCCGGCCCGGGTGCGTAAGACCCTGAAGCCGGTGCTAGAGATCCTGGCGGGCATTCCGACGGTCGTCTATGGCTACTTCGCTCTCACCTTCATCACGCCGATCATCCGGACGGTCTTACCGGAGACGGGGGTCTTCAACGCGGCGAGCGCGGCGATCGTCGTGGGGATCATGATCGTGCCGATGGTGGCGTCGCTGTCGGAGGACGCGATCTACGCCGTGCCGCGCTCATTGCGTGAGGCGTCGTACGGGCTGGGCGCCACCAAGTTCGAGACGGTGACGCGGGTGGTGGTGCCGGCGTCCCTTTCGGGGATCATCGCCTCGTTCATCCTGGCGATCTCGCGGGCCATCGGCGAGACGATGGCGGTGACGCTGGCGGCGGGTGCGACGCCGAAGCTCACCGCTAATCCGCTGGAGAGCATCCAGACGATGACCGCGTACATCGTACAGGTCAGCCTTGGCGATACGCCCGTCGGGTCGATCGAGTACAAGACGATCTTCGCCGTGGGCCTCCTACTCTTCTGCATCACGCTGGCGATGAACATCCTCAGCCGTGTCGTCTTGCGGCGGTTCCGGGAGGTGTACGAGTGAAGTCGATCGGCGCCACGGTGGCGAGGGCCGTCGAGTACGACGTGCGGCTGGATCGTCGTCGGCTCTGGGGCACGGTGTTCGTCGCGGTATGCTTTGCCGCCACGGCGCTGGCGGTGGTTCTGCTGGCCGCGCTGCTGATCGACATCCTGCGACAGGGCGCCGGCCGTCTCTCCATGGAGTTCTTGAACAGCTATCCGTCTCGTTTTCCCGAACGGGCCGGGATCAAGTCGTCGCTCTACGGTACGGTGTGGACGGTGAGCTTCACCGGTTTGATCTCGTTTCCGCTCGGCGTCGGGGCGGCGATCTACCTGGAGGAATACGCGCCACGCACCTGGCTGACGCGGGTGATCGAGACCAATATCGCCAACCTGGCCGGTGTGCCGTCGATCGTCTACGGTGTGCTGGGGTTGGCGGTCTTCGTGCGTGGCATCGCGCTGGGTCGCAGCGTGCTTGCGGGAGCCGCGACGCTGGCGCTGCTGGTCCTACCGATCGTGATCATCTCGGCACAGGAAGCGATCCGGGCCGTACCCTCTTCGATCCGCGACGCGGGGCTGGGACTGGGTGCGACCCAATGGCAGACGCTCCGTTATCTGGTGCTGCCGATCGCTCTGCCTGGGATTCTCACCGGGATGATCCTGGCGCTCTCGCGGGCGATCGGCGAGACGGCGCCGCTGATCATGATCGGGGCGCTGACGTTCGTGGCGTTCACACCGGAGACACCGCTCGATCCGTTCACGGTGCTGCCGATTCAAATCTTCAACTGGGCCTCACGCCCGCAGACAGGCTTCCACGAGTTGGCCGCCGCTGGAAGCATCGTTCTGCTGATCGCCTTGCTAACGATGAACGCGTTGGCCATTGTGCTGCGAAACCGATTGCAGAAGAAACTATGAGTGCCGACGGCGTGGCCGAGGTCAAGATGCGGAAGCCCCAGCGTGCGCAGGAAACGGAGCGAGCGGGGATGGTGGCGGCAGAATCGACAAAGAAGCTCGGGTATCTGGACAAGCTGGACGGCGATCCACGCCACATCATGGTCCACGCAGATCCGGTGCTGGCGACTGATGACCTGAGCATTTACTACGGGTCGGCCAAGACGATTCACAATATCACGTTGACGATCCCGCGGAAACGCATCACGGCGTTGATCGGGCCTTCGGGCAGCGGAAAAAGTACGCTACTGCGTGCCTTCAACCGGATGAACGATGTGATTCCGATCGCGTGGTCTGAAGGCACCGTGCTGTTCAACGGCGAGAGCCTCAACGCTTCCGAGGTGGACCCGGTCGAGGTGCGGCGCCGCATTGGCATGGTCTTCCAGAAGCCGAACCCTTTCCCGAAGTCGGTTTTCGACAATGTCGCCTTCGGTTTGAGGGTGAATCGCTACACCGGCGATATCGCGGAGCGGGTGGAGCTGGCGCTGCGCAAGGCGGCGCTCTGGGACGAGGTCAAGGATCGTCTGAAGGACAGCGCGCTTGGGCTCTCGGGCGGCCAGCAGCAGCGCCTCTGCATCGCCCGGGCGCTGGCCGTGGAGCCGGACGTCATTCTGATGGACGAGCCGGCGAGCGCCCTCGATCCCATCGCCACGGGCCGGATCGAGGAGCTGATGCGGGAGCTGTCGCAGAACTACACCATCGTGATCGTGACGCACAACATGCAGCAGGCGGCGCGGGTCTCCGACTACACGGCGTTCATGAACCTGGGGCGCCTGATCGAGTACGGGGAGACCGATCGGCTGTTCACCAGCCCAGACGATGATCGCACCGAGGCGTACATCACGGGACGGTTCGGTTAGAGGACGTCGAGATGGCGCGCACGCACTTCGAGAAGAAGCTGGATGACCTGACGGGCCGACTGGTTGCGATGTCGCGCCTGATCGAGGGTCTCATCGACATGGCGCTGGCGGCGGTGCACGAGAAAGACAACACCAAGGCGGAGGCGGTGATTCTCGGCGATCGCGAGATCGACGCGACGGAGGTCGAGATCGAAGAAGAATGCGTGGAGCTATTGGCTCTGCAGCAGCCGATGGCCGGTGATCTGCGGCGTTTGGTCGCGATCCTCAAAATCAACAACGATCTGGAGCGTATCGGCGATCACGCCGTCAACATCGCCGAGACCGCCCAGCGGCTGATCGAACGGCACAGCGCCTGGTCTCTGCCGATCGAGTTGTCCGAGGCCGCCAACATCGCGCGCGACATGCTGCGCGATGTCCTCGATGCGTTCGTGCAGCACGACACGGCGAAAGCGCGCAGCGTGCTCATACGGGACGACCGCGTCGACCAGCTTCACGAGTCCCACCTGCGATCGGCGATCACGATCATGATGGAGTCGCCCTCGGAGATCGGGCAGGCGCTGTCGTTCATCCTGATCGGCCGCAACATCGAGCGCGTCGCGGATCTCGCCTGCAATATCGGCGAGGACGTGGTCTACCAGGTCGAAGGGAAGACGATACGCCATCCGACGGTGCTTCACAGATAGCCGCGGGTCGGCTAACTGTCGGATCCGTCTGCGTCGAGAACTTGCCGGATTCTCTGGGCCAGCTCGCTCAGCGTCCACGGCTTGGCCAGAAAGGGAAGCCCGGGATCGAGCTGAGCGGTCTCTTCGACGTCACCCGCCGTGTAGCCGCTGGCGAACAGAAAGGGAACGTCGACGCCGCGCTCGCGCAGCTCCCGGTATAGAGCGCGACCGCCGCGCTTCGGCATGATCACGTCGGTGACGACCAGGTCGATACTTCCGCCCCTCGCTTCGAAGACCTTCAGCGCCTCGTCGCCGTCCGCCGCCAGCAAGACCCGGTAACCCAGACGCTCGAGACTTCGCTTGGCCGCCCGCCTCAGCGCCGGTTCGTCCTCCGCCACGAGGATCGTCTCGCTGCCCCCTCGCACCTCTGTCTCGGCCTCGCTGACCGGCGGCGCCGCGCCGGCGGCGGGCCCCGCCACGGGCAGGTAGACCTTGATCGTGGTGCCCTGGCCGAGCTCGCTGTAGACGTGCACGTGGCCACCGAGCTGCTTCACCAGACCGTAGACCACCGCCATGCCCAGACCCGAACCTCCAGCGCTGCGTCGGGTCGTGAAGAATGGCTCGAACAACCGGGCCTGGGTCACCTCGTCCATGCCAACACCCGTGTCGCTCACCGCCAGGCAAACGAACGCGCCCGGCACAGTCCGTCCGGTCGGGAACCAGTCGGTGGCATCCAGCTGCGCCGGCCAGAACGCGATGCGAAGCTGGCCCCCCTCGGGCATCGCGTTCCGGGCGTTGGTCGCCAGGTTCATCACGATCTGCTCGACCGATCCGGTGCTGGCGAGGACCGGGTCAGATTCGTGCGACGCCTCGATCTCAATCTCGATGTGCTCGGGCAACAGGCGGCGCAAGGTCGGCTCGAAGTCGGCGATCACCTTCCCCAGATCGAGCGGCTCGACCTTGAGCTCCTCACGCCGACTGAAGGCAACGAGCTTCTCGATCAGCTTTTTACCGCGAGCCACGGCCGCCTTCAGTTCCTTGATGTCCGCGGTCCCCTCACCGTCCGCCTCAGCCAGCTTATCGGCGAGTAGCTCGGTGTTGACCTGCACGACGGTCAAAAGGTTGTTGAAGTCGTGGGCGATCCCGCCCGCCAGCTGGCCGACCGCTTCCATCTTCTGCGCCTGGCGGAGCTGTTCCTCGAGCTCGAGACGTTCGGTGAGGTCCCGGACCGTGCTGAGCAAGGCAGGCACACCTTCGTACTCGATGACGCGCGACGTGATCTCCGCCGTAACATCGCCGCCGTCCTTGTGAATCAGTCGGTACTGCGCCGGACTCTCGGGGCCGCCCTGGAAAAGCGCCCTGATGCGTTCGGCGGCGCGGCCGCGGTCCTCCGGATGCTGGAAGTCCGACACTTGCCGGCCGGCTAGCTCATCAGCCGAGTAACCGAGCGTCGCGCAGAGAGCGGGATTGGCGTAGAGTATCCGTCCCTCCGTTGAGAGCACGCCCACGCCGTCCGGCACCTTCTCCATCAAAGTGCGCAGCCGCTCCTCACTCGCCCTCAGCGCCCGATCCTTGATCTTGTCCTCGGTGATGTCTCGCTGGATCGCGAGAAAGCCGACGAGATTGTCTTCTTCATCCAGAACGGGGTTGGCCGAACCAGAAATCGTCAGCAGGCGGCCATCTTTTGTCCTGTTGATGATCTCGCCGGAGACGGTCTCTTTTGCAAGCAGCTTCTCCCAGAGCTGCGTGTAGACCTCTTGATCGTGAAGACCCGACTTTAGAATCCGCGGCGTCTTTCCCAGCGCCTCTGCCACGCTGAAGCCATAGGTCTGCTGGAAGGCGGGGTTCACGTAGAGAATGTGACCGTCCCGGTCGGTCAAAAAGATGATCTCGCCGCTGCGCTCGATGCCGAGGCGAAACTTCGCCAGCTCCTCTTCGATCAGCTTGTGATCGGTCATGTCGATGCCGGTTGCGATCACATAATCGATCGAGCCGTCGCTGGCCACCACGACGTTGTTGGCCCACGAGATGAGGCGACGATCGCCGCTCTTGGTGAGCCAGTGCGTCTCGCGCTCGTTGGGAAAGTCGTTAACACCGAGGTGAGCGAAGTCGCGACTGGCTGACTTGATCTGTTCAGGAGGTATCAACACCTCCCAAACCGGCTTGCCCTCAACTTCGCGACTGGAGAATCCCGTCAGCCGTTCGCAGGCCCGGTTAAAGCGGACGATACGCCCCTCGCGATCAAGCACCACGATCAGCGCGGCGCTCGCCTCGAGAATGGCGGTGGCGAAATCGAAACCGGTGCGGCGCTTATCTTCGCTATCAGCCATGGGGTCGAGCAGAGGCGGACCTCAGTGTCGTTGCAGCAAGCCTGTTACCAGGGGTACGTGCGCGGCGCAAAGCCGCGGCGTCTCGGTGCTGACTTCGATGGGAGCGCCGTCGCGTCCCAAACCGACTGGCGAGGCGGGGGATCGGGAGGGAAGGGACCCTGGCACCGCCTAAAGCATGATCATCAGGGGCCCCGCGCGCAACCCCAAAGCCGATGTGCCCGCCCCCCCTATATCCCGACGCCAGACCGACTTGCCGGAATGGCCTTGCCTTGGGACCGGCGGGGGCCGCTCGAGCGGCGGCCGTCAAAAGTTGAGCCCGGTGGCGCTGACGCCGGTTGCCAGGCGGTGCATCAGCTCACGACCGTAGTCGGTCCCGAGATCGATCGAGCGGGGCGGGTGCCATTCGTGGGGGCTGCCGGCCGTATCCATCACCAGCGTTCCCAGGCCCAGCCGGCGTTGAAGCGGCGTCTGCCGCAGGTGGATCGCCTGAATCCTGCGCACGGGTACGATATAGGTCCGGCGGTTCCAGAGTCCCTCGCGGACGAGCACGTGCTCGCCGATTCGGGCGTGACCCAGGTGGCGGTAGTGCGCCGTGGCGAGGAACCAGGCCGGGAGCAGCGCCGCCAGCAGGGCGAGACCGTACGGCGTGACGACGGTCAATGCGCCGCTGGCCAGCAGAACGACCAGCGCCCGGCGGATGAACAGCCGCCGTCGTGCTCGGGGGTGAGAGGGTCGCCACTCGATGCTTTCCCAGACGAGGCCTGGGAGCACGACGCCCAGATAGAGGGGGATCTCGCCCCGGCGGGCGATGGGCGCGAGCGTTTCGACGCGCTCGTCGGCCTTCATCCCCGGACCATACCCGGCGGTCTGCACGCGCAGCGAGGCGAGGCCGAGCCAGCGACGCAGGATCGGCTCCTCGATCTGGACGTTTTGCACGCGGTTGCGTCGGAATCCCTTCTCGCGCCGGGTGAGCAGCCCATAGCTGACCTGCAAGTCACCGCCGCCGGCGACGAGTGTGAAGTCGAAGTAGCGAATGACGCTCAGCGCGATCGATAGCCCCCAGCCGGCCAGAGCGAAGGACACCGACACGACCGCCATCCCCGTCAGAAACGCCTGGACGTCGCGCTGGGCCGTCTCGATCAGCACCCGGACCGCGGCGTCCGGCTGGACGAGCTCCGGCGCCAGGAAACGCCGCAGCAGCCAATCGGTGGGCATGAACTCGAAGATGTAATCGCCGCCCAGCAGCGCGGCGAACAGCACGCCGGCGCGGTTGGACGTGGCGCCGGCCACCACCAAGTCGAGGAGGGAGGAGCGGCGGACGATGCGGTCGGCTGGGGCGGTGGGCAGAGCGTCGGCAGTGGGTTCAGCCAGTGCAGGTTCGGTCGTGCCGGCGGCCAGCGCCGCGACGCGAGCCGTCTCCGAGGCGCCGGTCACGAGGATCGTTCGCAGCCGCGTCGCCTCGGTGCGGGCCACCACGCTGAGCGTCGCCTCGGTTGCCTCCCCGCCCGCCGTCTCGATCCGCGCCACCACGACGCCGAGGACCTGGTTGAGCAACCCGGCGCGCAGATCGACGTTCTGGATGCGCGACCGCGGGATCACCCGCCGCCGGCGCACCAGCACACCGTGCTCGATGATCAGGCTGTCATCGGTGACGCGATAGCGGAAGCGGATGTAGGCAAGGGTGATCCAGGCGGCGATGATCGCGGTCGCCGCGATCAGGATCAGCACGGTAGAGCCCACTCCCACCGACCCCGCGACCGCCGCGATCGCCAGGGCGTAGATGAGCTGGATCGACCGCAGGGCTGGTGTGAACGGGTGAAGCCGCTGCCACTCTTCCCCACCCTGCGCGTCGACTGGCTCGAGCCGTTCAACCACGTTCATCCAGCTCTTCCAGACGTGCCAAAACCTCGCGCAGCCCCTCGGCGTCGGCGGCGGCGAGGCCCGGGATCTCCACGTCCGCTCCGCGGGTGCCCGCCGTGTAAATGATCAGCGAGCTGAGCCCCAGCCAGCGCTGAAGCGGCGAGCTGCGCGTGTCCACATGTTGAATGCGAACCCGCGGAATGAGTGAGCGCGACCGCCACAACACGCCCCGCTCGATGAGCACTCGGTCGGGCTCGATCTGCCAGCGCCAGTGGCGATAGCGCAGGCCGGGCCAGAAGAGCGCTAGCGTGATGGCGATGACCGCGGTGAGACCGACGATGACTTGCGGCGCGATCAGAGCCAGATCCCGCGGCCCCAGCAAGAGAGCCTCCAGCGCGGCGACGCCGGCCGTCAGCAGCAGAGCGGTGAGCAAGCCTGACAAACGCCAGGCCAGAACGACCTGAGGGTGGAGTTGGTTCACACCTAAATAGAAGGGCGCGGCGACCCACCCGCCAGCGAGTCAGCGGCTTGACGCGGGCGCTGCCTCAGGCCGGCCGGGGCTGCTGAGTCTCGGGGACGGGCGCCTCGACGCGCCGGCTGGGGCCGCGACGAACCAGGCCCTCCCATTCGCAACCCAGGCACCAGCGTCGCTCCAACCAGCGGATGCGCCGCAGGGTGCGGGGCGAGCGTACGAGCAGGGTCTCGCCACCGCAGGCCGGGCAGTCCGGGCCCACGCTGACGATGAGCAGCAAGAACAGCCCCATCACGACGAGGCGGATGAGGACGAGGGCGAGAAAGACGAGGACGAGGATCATCGGCTGTCGCACGAGTGGGTTGACGGTTGGGGCCCCGGGTGCCACCACTAGTAAAACTCATTATCGACGGTGGCAAGTTCCGCAGGCTACGCCGGTAGATGCAGGTCCAACCATTCGCGAACCACCTCGGCGACGTCCCGGTGCTCGACGTCCACCTGGTAGTTGAGCCTCCGCATCTCAGAGTCGGAGATCCGGCCGGCCAGCTCGTCGAGGGCGCGCCCAACCTCGGTGTGCCGCTCGAGCAGGTCTCGCCGCACCACGGGCGCTGCTTCGTAGGGTGGGAAGTAGTCTCTGTCGTCCGCGAGCTGGAAGAGGTCGAGCGCCTGTATCAACCCATCGGTCGAGTTGCCAGCGATCAGATCGACTCGCCCGTCGGCCAGCGCGCGGTAGGTGAGTCCCAGATCCATGGTGCGCGGTGTCTCGGCGAACCGTAGCCCGTACGTCTGCGCCAGGCCGGGAAAGCCATCCTCGCGCTCCATGAACTCGTAGCCGAATCCGGCGCGCCAGCCCGGTGTGTGAGCGGCGGCGTCGGAGATCGTCAATAGGCCGAGTTCACGGGCGTCGGCGCCGCGGACCAGGATGGCGAACGTGTTGTTGAAGCCGAGGGGGCGACCCCACTCCAGATCGAAGCGGCGCGCGTACACGGCGCGGACCGTGTCGTAGACCGCCGCGGCGCTCTGACGCGGCGACCGCTCGAGGATCGCGGTCAGCGCCGTCCCCGTGTACTCCACGTAGATATCGACTTCGCCGGAAACGATGGCGCGGTGGCAGACGAAGGTGCCGCCCAGGAAGAAGCGCCGGTCGACCTTCAAGTCGGTGCGCCGCTCGATCTGCTGAGCGACCAGCTCGGCCAGGATCGTCTGCTCGGTGAAGTTCTTCGAGGCGACGACGACGCGTTCGCCGCCAATCACTCCGCAGCCGGTCGCCAACAGGGTAGCGAGCAGCGCCGCCGTCCTCACGCCGCCCTCACCTCCGCCAGCCGCGCGTGCCCCGGCGCGTAGCGGCGCTCCAGCCGTCCCAACAGAAAATCCGCAGCCAGCGCCATCAACGCCGCCGGCACCGCACCCGCCAGAATCAGCGTGTTGTTGACCATGGCGACGCCGCGGAAGATGAAGACGCCCAGGCCGCCGGCGCCGATCGCCGCGGCGATGGTGGCGACGCCAACCCCGATCACCGTCGCCACCCGGATGCCGGCGAGGATGACGCCGAAGGCGAGGGGGATCTCGACCATGAACAGCAGCTGGCGATCGGTCATCCCCATCCCGCGTCCCGCCTCGCGCACCGCCGGGTCGATGCCCTGGATCCCCGCGTACGTGTTGCGGATGATCGGCAACAGCGCGTAGAGGACCAGCGCGACGATCGCCGTGCGGGCGCCCACGCCGCCGATGAACGGGATCGGGATCAGAAAACCGAACAGCGCCAGACTGGGGATGGTCTGGAAAATGTTGGCGAGCCCCAGCACCGGCGTTCGGAAGCGCGGGCTGCGCGTCAGCAGGATGCCCAGCGGCACGCCGATCATCAGCGCCACGCCCGTCGAGACGCCGACCAGAAACAGATGCTCCAGGGTCAGCGTCAGAAACTCGGCGCGGTTCCGGCTGAGAAACTCGATCAGGTCCATGCGCGGATCTTTCGTCTGAGGGTACGCGGACCGGTCGAACGATCGGCGGCTTCGACGCATGCCATCGCCGCTTCCGCGGTGCTCTTTGCAGCAGGGCTCGGCTGCTCTTTGCCGCCGGCGCTCACTTCGGCCGGCGTTGCACGGCGTTCGATTCTTCCAACGCCCGGACGAAGGCGCGGGCTTCGGCGTTCTCCGATTCGAGGAACTCGGCCGGCTGGCCGATGAAGGCGAGGCGGCCATCGTCGAACAGCGCGATGCGCGAGGCCAGGTAGAGGCCCTCCCGCACGTCGTGGGTGACGAACACCATCGTCTTGCCCAGCCGCGCCTGCAGCTCCCGCAGCTCGCCCTGCAGCTCCATCCGCGTCAACGGGTCGAGGGCGCCGAACGGCTCATCGAGAAGCAGCAGCGGCGGGTCGGCGGCCAGAGCCCGGGCGACCCCGACGCGCTGCCGCTGGCCGCCGGACAGCTCGGCGGGATAGCGGCCGCCGAACCGCCCCGGGTCCAGCCCCACCAGCTCCAGCAGTTCGCGGGTTCGCTGGTGCGCGCGCTCAGGTTCCCACCCCTCCAGGGTGGGGACGAGCGCCACGTTCCGCTCCACGGTGTAGTGGGGGAAGAGCCCGACCTCCTGAATCACGTAGCCGATACGGCGGCGCAGGTGGGTGCGCTCCCAGTCGCGGGTGGACTTCCCCTCGACCTTGACGGTGCCCTCGCTGGGGAGCAGCAGGCCGTTGACCAGCTTGAGCGTCGTGGTCTTGCCCGAGCCGCTCCGCCCCAGCAACACCAGGATTTCGCCGCTGCGCACGCCGAAGTCGAGGTCGGCGACGATCGCCTGGCCGTGCGGCAGCCGCAGGCTGGCTCGCTGGAACTCGACGACATTGTCGGCGTCGCTACTCATCGAGGGTCCGTCGAAAGGATCGCTCGTTGTCGCTTCGCGTGGTGAGGTCCTAAGCTGGGCCCCGGGCGGTGGTGCGAGCAAGGACCGAGGCCTAGCTTCCGTCGTTCAACTCGGAGGTGGGCGGCGGGGCGGTCGTCTCGCTCCGGCCTCCCCCGCGGGCAGCGCTGCGCGCTGCCCGCGGGGTCGCTAACCCCAGCTCCGCTCGACGACCGCCCCGCCGCCCGATCTCGTGAGGGAACAGAATCGGGCCGGTGCACCGTCGAGAGGCCCCGGACATCGCGACCTCCACGCAGACGCCGGAAGAGCGTCGACTCTAGGAGATAAGGTATGGCTGATCTGAAAGATCGTGTCGCGATCATCACCGGCGCTGCCGGCAACCTGGGCGAGGCGACGGCGCGGGCGTTCCAGCGGGCCGGGGCGCGGACGGTGCTGGTCGACCGGTCGGCCGACCGGCTGAGCGGCTTGTTCGCCGACGCCGCTAAATCCGGCGATCACATGCTCGCCTCTGGCGTCGACATGACGGATCCGGCCGCCGTGGAGAAGCTGGTCGGAGATGTCCTGGAGCGCTTCGGCCGCATCGACGTGCTGGTGAACACGGTGGGCACCTTCAAGGGCGGGAAGCCCGTACACGAGGAGGATCCCGAAACCTGGGACTTCCTCATGAAGGTAAACGTGCGCACGACGCTGCTCGCCTGCCGCGCCGTCGTCCCGGCGATGCTGGAGCGGAAGAGCGGTCGGATCATCAACGTGGCCAGCCGCAACGCGCTGTCGGGCGACGCGCGGGTCGCGGCCTATAGCGGCAGTAAGGCCGCCGTGATGCGGCTGACCGAAAGCCTGGCTGCCGAGGTCAAGGACTCGAACATCACGGTCAACAGCGTGCTGCCCGGCACCATCGACACGCCCCAGAACCGGAGTGCGATGCCGAAGGCCGACTTCAGCCGCTGGGTCGCGCCCGAGGCGATCGCCGACGTCATCGCCTTCCTCGCCTCGGACGGGGCCCGCGCGATCACGGGCGCGGCCATCCCGGTTTATGGTCGCGGATGAGGGCGGTGGGAACATTGAGGTTCGGCTCGAACCTTACACGAGCAATGGTGCCTCCTATGGAGAACAAGGTCGACGCCGCGATTCCGTACCTGACCACCGAGCAGATGGTCGAGGTAGACCGGGCGATGATCGAGGACTATAAGATCGAGCTGATCCAGATGATGGAGAACGCCGGCCGTAACCTCGCCCACCTGGCCCGGTCTCGGTTTTTCCAGGGCGATCCACGTGGCCGGCAAGTGGCCGTTCTGGCGGGGACCGGCGGCAACGGGGGTGGCGCATTGGTCTGCGGCCGTCGCCTGCACAACTGGGGCGCGCGGGTTCGGGCCTTCGTCACCGCGGACGATTCCCGGTTCACCCCGATCCCGCGGCATCAGCTCGGCATCCTGCGACGGATGAAGGTGCCGGTGGCACAGGCCGACGCGCTGGCCGATCTGGCGACCATCGATCTGGTCGTGGACGGGATCATCGGCTACAGCCTCAAGGGCGCGCCGCACGGGAGCGCGGCGGAGATGATCCGCTGGGCCAACGATCAAACGGCGCCGGTGCTGGCGCTCGACGCCCCGTCCGGCGTGGATACGACCACCGGGACGGTCTTCGATCCCGCGATCAAAGCGGCGGCGACGATGACGCTGGCGCTGCCCAAGGCGGGGCTGCGCGCGGCGGGCGTTGAGGACCAAGTTGGAGAGCTATACCTGGCAGACATCAGCGTGCCACCCGAGCTTTACGCCGAGCCGGCCCTCGGCCTTCGGGTCGGGCCTCTATTCGCCGGAGACGATATCCTGCGGCTTCGATGACGCCGCGTGACTCCTCGCTGGCACGCCCAGTCCGACGCCTCGGCCGCGTCGGTACGAGCAGTAAAGGCTCGGCCTGCTCGCCTCATCAGAGTCGATAGCGGGAGACGACGAATGGCTTATCTACCGATCGAGGATTACGGCATCATCGGGGACATGCACACCGTCGCGCTGGTCGGCATGAACGGCTCGATCGACTGGTTCTGCTATCCCGACTTCGACTCGCCCAGCGTCTTCGCCGCCATCCTCGATGACGAGAAGGGCGGCCGCTTCATGATCGGGCCCCGATGCCCGGTGACGACGTACAAGCAGCTCTACTGGCCGGGCACCAACGTGCTGGTCACACGCTTCCTCGCTCCAGACGGCGTCGGCGAGGTCCGCGACTTCATGCCGGTCGGGAGACAGACCGGCGTGGGCGCCGGCCGCTGGTTGCTGCGCCGGGTCACGGCGGTGCGCGGGACGATGCCGTTCCGCATCGAATGCCGGCCCGCCTTCAACTACGCCCGCGACGCCCATCGGACGGAGATGACGAAAGAGGGTGCGGTGTTCCATTCGGACGGCCTCAGCCTGTGCCTGACGAGTGGCGTCCCGCTGTCGATCGATGGAGAGGGCGTGGCGGCGGACTTCCGGTTGGAGGAAGGCCAGAGCGCCATCTTCGCGCTCGGCGAGATCGACCGCGCGGCCGGAGGCGCCAGCCCCTCGATCTCCGAGGCGAAGGCGGATGAGATCTTCCAGCGCACGGTGGACTTCTGGCGGCACTGGCTGTCGGGCTGCCAGTACACCGGCCGCTGGCGCGAGATGGTCGAGCGCTCGGCGCTGGCGCTGAAGCTGCTGACCTACGAACCGACCGGCGCCATCGTCGCAGCGCCCACCTGCAGCCTGCCAGAGGGGATCGGCGGAGAGCGGAACTGGGATTACCGCTATACCTGGATCCGCGACGCCGCCTTCACGCTCTACGGCTTTATCCGGCTCGGCTTCACCGATGAGGCGGCGCGGTTCATGGACTGGCTGGAGGCTCGCGCGCACGAACTGGAGCCCGACGGCTCGCTGCAGATCATGTACGGCATCGATGGGCGGCACGAGCTGAAGGAAGAAACGCTCGATCATCTGGAGGGTTATCGTGGCTCGCGGCCCGTCCGCATCGGCAACGGCGCCTACAACCAGCTGCAGCTCGACATCTACGGCGAGCTCATGGACTCGGTCTATCTATACAATAAGTACGGCAGCCCCATCGACTACGAGCTTTGGAACCACATCACCAAACTCACCGACTGGGTGGTGGACAACTGGCAGCTGAAAGATGAGGGCGTTTGGGAGGTGCGCGGCGGCCAACAGCACTTCGTCTACTCGAAGCTGATGTGCTGGGTCGCCCTCGATCGCGCGATCCGACTGGCCGACAAGCGCTCGTTCCCCGCCGATCGCCTGCGCTGGCTCGAGACCCGTGACGAGATCTACCGCGAGATCATGGCCAAAGGGTGGAACGAGAAGCGGGGCGCCTTTGTCCAGCACTACGGGAGCGACGCCCTCGATGCCGCCAACCTGATCATGCCGCTGGTCTTCTTCCTCTCGCCAACCGACGACCGCATGCTCAAGACGCTGGACGCCACGCTCAAGTCGCCCAGCGCTGGCGGGCTGGTGTCGAACAGCCTGGTCTACCGGTACAACGTCAGCGAGACGGCGGACGGACTCAGCGGCGAGGAGGGCACCTTCAACATCTGCACCTTCTGGCTGGTCGAGGCGCTGACGCGGGCGGGGCGGCGCGATCGCAAGCGCCTGGAGACGGCGCGCCTCATGTTCGAGCAGATGCTCGGCTACGCCAACCACCTGGGCCTCTACGCCGAGCAAACCGGTCACAGCGGCGAGGCGTTGGGCAACTTCCCCCAGGCGTTCACCCATCTGAGTCTGATCAGCGCTGCCTTCAATCTTGATCGGGCGCTGGGCAGGAAAGACTAAGTTGACGCCGTTCGGCCTCCGCCGGGGGCGATACAAAGGCTGGGACAGCTGGCACATCAGCAAAGGGCCGCTGGAGCTGGTGCTGGTGCCCCAAGTCGGCGGCCGCATCATGGGGCTGCGCTGGCACGAGCACGATCTCTTCTTCACCGATCCAGAGCTGGAGGGCCGGGTCGGCGATCTCGAGCACATCGAAGACCTGGCGGCGACCAAGCGCGAGCGCGGCTTCCGTCTCTGGGGCGGCGACAAGACCTGGCTGGCGCCGCAGGACCGCTGGACCGAAGAAGTGCCGTTTCTCGACCTCGACAGCGGCCCCTACGATCTGATCGTCGAGGATGAGAGCGCGGAATCCGTGCGCGTGCGCATGACCAGCCGGCGCTGCCGCGAGAGCGGCGTTCAGGTCAGTCGTACCGTCGAGGTTAAAGCCGAACGCCCGGGCTGGACCGTGGTCCACGGCCTGCGTAACGCCTCAGCGGACGAAGTCGAGTGGGCGCCCTGGGACGTCGCCATGCTGCTGCGGCCGGGCAAGGTCTATCTGCCCCGCAACGACTCGTCGATCTACGCGGACGGCGTGAAGACGTTCGAGGTGGAAGGCAAGTCGGAGAGCGTTCGCCCGCGCGTGGTGAGCGAGCTGGGCGGGCTCGCCGTCATCGACTGCACCGATGAGGTCGAGTTCAAGTTCGGCGTCGATGCCAGCGAAGGGTGGATGCTCGGCATCAGTGAAACGCCCGCCGGACTGTTCGGCTACTTGAAGAGCGTGCCCGTCTTCAGCGGACGCACCTACGGTCACGGTTGCCTTTCCGAGGTCTACAACTCGCACCGCTTCCCCTACTTCGAGATGGAAGTCCACGGTCCCGTCACCCGGCTGCAACCCGGTGAACGGTTCGAGCTGGTCGAGACGCAGCGGCTGCTCGATGTGCCTGCCTGGCCGAGCAGCGAGGCGCAGGTTCGTGCCCTCCTGGATCCGACAACGGGCTAATATTGTTGGTTCTTACGGCAGGATTGGCTTGGGCTAGCTGGAGTGCGGCATCCGGGAGGTCGGCGACGCCCGCGCCGCCCGTTCCAGTGCAGGAGCATCACCGGCTGCGCGCGATGAGAGGCCGTGGGGAAACCCCCGCGCCGACAGATGCCTGACACCAGATACCAACGGAGGATGAATTGAAAGTCGACGTCATCGTCATTGGCAGCGGCCAGGCCGGCGTCCCGCTCGCCGCGCGACTGGCCGAGGCCGGCAGGAAGGTGATCATCGCCGAGGCCGGCGACCTGGGCGGCTCGTGCGTGAACGTCGGTTGCACGCCCACCAAGACGATGGTGGCTAGCGCTCGGGCCGCGCACGTGGCGCGAACGGCAGGCCGCTTGGGGGTACAGGTCGGCAAAGTCAACGTCGACCTCGGCGCCGTCGTCGATCGCAAGGACGAGATCGTGCAGCAGTGGCGGAGCGGCGTGCGCCGGCGGCTAGAGCGGGCCGGCGCCAACCTGACCCTGATCGAGGGGCGGGCGCGCTTCGTGGGCGAACGCGAGATCGAGGTGAATGGCGAGCGGCACCAGGCCGGGACGGTCATCATCAACGTGGGCGCGCGCGCGGCCGTGCCGCCGGTCACGGGTCTCGACGGGGTAGAGTTTCTCGACAACGCCAGCATCATGAAGCTGCGCGCGCCACCCAAGCAGCTGGTGACGGTGGGCGGCGGCTTCATCGCCTGCGAGTTCGGCCAGATGTTCCGCCGCTTCGGATCCGAGGTGACGATCATGCAGCGCGGCCCCCACCTGCTCGACCGCGAGGACGAGGAGGTCTCCGAGGCGATCGAGGAGGCGTTTCGCGCGGAAGGAATCGAGGTGGTGCTGGACGCCGAGGTCGTCGAGGTCGAGAAGACTGGCAAGGGGATCCGCGTGCGCTGCGGCGGCGGCCAGGAGACGATCGGCTCGCATCTGCTGGTCGCTGTCGGCCGGGTGCCGAACACCGACGATCTGGGCGCCGAGGCCGCCGGGGTCGAGCTGGACGGCCGCGGCTTTGTGAAGGTCGATGACAGCTATCGCACCAGCGCCGAAGGCGTGTACGCGGTGGGCGACTGCAACGGTGGCCCCCAGTTCACCCACACCTCGTGGGACGATCACCGCATCCTCTACGACATCCTGAGGGGCCGGCGCCGGGGCGGTCGGGACGGCCGGATCGTGCCGAGCACGGTGTTCACCGATCCGCAGGTGGCGCGCGTCGGCCTGTCGGAGCGCGAGGCGCAGGAGCGGGGCATCGAGTACGAGGTGGCGAAGATGCCGTTCGGCCACATCGCCCGGGCGATCGAGATGGACGAGCGCGCCGGCGTCATGAAAGTGTTGGTCGACCCGGCAAGCGAGCGGATCCTTGGGGCCGCCATCGTGGGCTACGAGGCCGGCGAGCTGATCCACACCTTCCTGATGTTGATGCAGGCGGGTGCGCCAGCGCGAGCCATGGTGGATGCCCAGATGGTGCACCCGGCGCTGGCGGAAGGTCTACAGACGATGGTGATGAAGCTCGACCGTTTCGCCCTCGGATGACCGTGTTTGGTCTGCTATTCAGCTAAAGAGATGCCGGCTCCGTGATCGGAGTGGATCCCGTAATGTGTGAGGAATCGTACCGGGTGAGGTGGGCCCGGATCGGTGTCGCTCTGCCCAAGCGTACGCCGGCCTCAGATCTTCCGCTCCAGCCACTCCAGGACCTTGACGATCACCCGCAAAAGGGGCCTCAACAGTTTCAACATGTAGCTACCTCCTTGTCTCTCTCTTCTACGTAGCGCCAACCGTCGCGGTTTCGGGCCGTCAACGGCGTGGGTTCTCGGCACCCGTGGCACATATCGGCAGATCGTGCACGCCGGCCACTGAAGGTCGTAGCCGAGCACGCCGCCTTGCCCCACCCGCCCGCCCGCCGTACTAACTGCGGCATGGGTGACATCTCGTCCAGCGCGCTGGAGCTGATCGGCGACACCCCGCTGCTCCACTTGAGCCGCATCCACCCGGGGCCCGGCGCGATCCTGGCCAAGGCCGAGTTCGTGCAGCCCGGCGGCAGCGTTAAGGATCGGGCGGCGCTCCGCATCATACAAGATGCCCGGTCAGATGGCCGCCTCGCCCCGGGCCAGCCGGTCGTCGAGATGACCAGCGGCAACCTCGGGGCCGGCCTGGCCATCGTCTGCAACGTGCTGGGTCACCCGTTCATCGCCACTATGTCAGAGGGGAACAGCCCAGCCCGAGCCCGCATGCTGGAAGCGCTGGGGGCGATGGTCGTGCGGGTCGCGCAGGTGGACGGCACGCCGGGCCACGTGACCGGCGCCGACATCGATGCGGCGACGCGTCGCGCCGTCGAGCTGGCTGGAGAGCGGGGGGCGTTCTACGTGGACCAGTTCAACAACCCCTCCAACGTCCGGGCTCACGAAGAGACGACGGGCCCCGAGATCTGGGCAGCGCTGGGCGCCAGGCTCGACGCATTCGTCGCCGCGGTGGGCAGCGGCGGCACGTTCGTCGGCGCCGGCCACTACCTGAAGCGGCAGAAGCCTGAGGTGCGCTGCCTGGCGGTGGAGCCGGCGGGCGCGCAGGTGCTGGCCGGCCAGCCAGTCACGCAGCGGTGTCACCTGCTGCAAGGGACGGGCTACGGGTTCGTGCCACCGCTCTGGGATCCGCAGCTCGCCGACGGGTTCATCGCGGTCACCGACGAAGAGGCGACGCGCTACCGCCGGCTGCTGGCGGAGCGCGAGGGGCTGTACGTCGGGTACTCGGCTGCGGCGAACGTCTGCGCGGTGGTGAAGGCGATCGACGGCGGGTCGCTGGGAGCGGCGCCCACGGTGGTGACGGTGCTCTGTGATTCGGGGCTTAAGTACTAGCCGGCGCGGGGCAGCAGCGGCCGGGGGTGGGGTCGGCGCCGGGGGTCCTCCCGCTTCACCGTTCGCGGCGCGCGGTACCGGGTCGATGGCCCGGCCGTGCCGGGCCGCTCTCGAGTTTCGCTCTGGAGGACCCCGGCGCCTCCCTCACACGGACCGAGACTTCACCATCGAGTGCCTCGGCAGTGAACCTAAGCGAGCACGGGCACGCACCGAGGCATCGCGCTGCGAACCACCGCGGGCGCTAATGGTCCGGACGGACTAATTTGATGTCGGCGAACCCGGCGGTGGCGCGTCCGTTCGTGTCATCCGTATCCGCCATCACGGCAACGGCCGTCACCCGGCGCGGCGCTTCCCCGAACGCTGCGAAGTAGTCGGCCATGAAGTCGCGCTCCTCGCGCATCCACCGACCCGCACGATCGTCACCGCTTTGCAGCACGATCGTCGTCACGTTCGAGATGTAGGGGTTAGGGAACGTGCTGCCTACCGGTTCGTTTGCCGCCCACACATAACAGACCGCCCGGGCGTCACTCGAGAACGGCGCGCCGTCGAAGATGACGAAGAAGCGGGCGGCGTAATCGTCGCCACGCCGCTCGCGCTCGCGGCGGTTTCCGGCGAGCGTCGCGTCTACGCGCCAGCGCCAGGTGATGCGGGCTCCGCCGGCGGGCTCGATATCGAACGGGTGCCAGATCGCCGAGGCGGAGTTGTCGCTCTCGACTCTCAAGGCCGCTCGGCCTTCCTCTTCGACCACGGCGAAGCGGTTGATCCGCGAATCGAGTCGGACCTCGGTCCAGCGCTCGATCCAGCCGTCGCCGAAATCGGCTGACCATGTTGTGCCCCGTGATTGTGCGCCTGCGGTGACCGGCCCGCCGATCATGGCGGCGGCGAGGACCAGCCAGGGAAGCGGTCGAGGTCTCACGCCCGACTGAATGGCGGCGGAGGCGACCGAGTTCCAGAGATGCACAACTTGGGTCCCCGGCCGTCATTCAAAACGAAAAGCC
>JABAOH010000986.1_pt1 | contig 59195 bp, 52 predicted proteins | sample 7062181 | NCBI WGS metagenome assembly JABAOH01 (sample SAMN14538630, study PRJNA623070) | marine sediment metagenome | biome: marine biome [ENVO:00000428]; feature: marine pelagic biome [ENVO:01000023]; material: deep marine sediment [ENVO:00002113]; isolation source: pool of 5 deep marine... | reverse complement strand
TTTAATAACTTTCTATTTTCAGCCCCATAATGCTTGTGGAATTGAATGTTGCCTTGACCTGGCTTGTCATGCCAAAGGCACTCAGCATCGGGGCAATAAATATCTGAATACTCGATTTGTCTTTCTCCTGTAATATCTTGAATATAACAATTTGGTAATAATAAATATAACAAGAAAAAGTCCATTTTCAAAGAACTATATTACCCAATTAGGCAAATTTTGATCTTCTATATCAATTAATTGATACTTCACAGTCCTTCTTATTTTTATGAAAGTCTAAAACAAAATCCTTGCAAAATCTAAATGCATCGCTTCTGTCTTCATCCAATTTAGATTCACAATAAAAAATACATTTTTTATTGTGATAAATTCCGAAATGGATTCCATCTGAACCATTAAAATTTTTATCTCCCGTAGTTTTTAAAGACATTTTGCTCACAATTTGTGGAGCTTTCAAATAAGATTCTAATAAAAAATATAAAGCAATTTCTCCCAATTCTTCAGTTTTATTGGAGTTAGAAGGATTAAAAAAATTTATCACGAGCTTCATAGGTTAAATCTGTAATATCATCGGGATATTTATGTTTGTATCTTTCATTAGGGAAGCAATAATAGATGGTATATTTTCTTAATATTTTAAGAAAATCAAATTTCCTATCTTGGCAATCATGGTATCAAAAAAAATGGAAACTAGCTTCAACTCTATCAGTGATCTTAATCGTTCCATTTGTCACTTCTTCCCAAATAGTACTATATGCTTCAGCCTTAACATCTGATAGTTTTTTAATATTTATCATTATCAATTTCTAAATTATTTTATATAACAATATCTAAGATATAATATTAAAGATAGTTAAAAATTAACTTTATTGATTAACTCGATTTCATTTTACGATTAATCTATAAAAATATAAGGATATTAATCGAAAATAGCAATCTAAGTTATTATTATTAATAAAATTTAAAAACATTGAAATTATTGACTTATTTTATCTGTAATCATCATGTTGTTACCCAAATCAGATATCTCAAATTTTATCAGATTGAATGGTTGATTATTTAATAATTATAAACTTGTTGCTTATTTATATGAAACTATGTATCTTATTAAAATAAATACCTGATGGTAAACCATCAGGCTCAAAGTAGGACAAGATGCCATCTTGTCCTACACTATCTTACAGATAAAATGGTAGTAGCCATTGGGCGTTGGCAATGACAGCGAATATTCATATTAAAAGAATCGGAGAAAAGACACCATGAAATCTACAAAATGGGAATATTGGCCTATATTCATATTTTGGATACTTTTTTCGACCTCTTTTGCCCAAAAGCATCAATTAAACCAAGCCATCTACCTTTATACAATGACTAGTGACAGTACTTTTAAAAGTCAGCTAAAACAGGCACGAGCCCTGTCAGTAGATTTGTCCGGTTCAATTTATATTGCGGATACTGGAAACAATCGAATTCTGAAATTTAGTAATGATGGCAAACTGATCAAAACTGTCGGTGGCTTTGGATGGGAGAAAGAGCAGTTTTATTCGCCTTATGACATTCATGCAAGTTCCGCCCTCGACATATTCGTGGCGGATTACAATAATCATCGCGTTGAGCGATACGATAAAGATTTGAATTATATTTCATCGCTCTATTCAAACGAAAACTGGGAAGAGCAATTACAGTTCGGCTATCCTCAAAGTGTTGCCAGCTCGATTCATGGCGAATTATTTATCATCGATGGGGAGAATGTTCGCCTGCTAAAACTCAACTCGTTTGGTGAGCCGGAGATGAGTTTTGGTGATTTTGCCGAGGGCAAGGGACGGTTATTGCAGCCTGCTCAAACTGCTATCAGTCCTGACGATAAAATTTATGTTTCTGACAGCCAGGCGAATAAAATCATCGTGTTCGATTATTTTGGGAACTATCTCACGGAAATCGGCTCTAATTTCTTAAAAGGACCGCAGGGGATTTTTTATAGTCCTTTGAAATTATTATTGGTCGCTGACCAAGGAAATAAAAGAGTCGTAGCCTTTAAACTTGATGGAGAAGTGGTTATTGCCCGGTCAAAAATATCTGATGAACTTGGCTCGTTTCAAAATCCTGTTGATATTGTTTCCTTTCAACGAAGAGTTTTTGTATTAGATAATGATCAAATATTTGTGTTTGAATTGAAATAAATTATAGGAACACGGATTTTTGAGAATGTGAAACGGCAGACGTGAGACGTAAAAGATAAAAATTTAATCGTTTGCCGTCTCATGTTTCACATTTCACGGTGCTTAAATCCGCGTTCTATGAAAAAAGTTGATAGCATCTATGAAAAGCTTCTGGTTAACATTCATCATTTTAATATTACAATCCAATATTGGATATCCCCAATTCCAGAATCGGTACAGTCTTTTCGAGCGGATGGTTACATTGGAAATCGATTCTACTATTACCAGCTATAATTTACCAGATAGCTTTTTAATTAAAAACTCAGAACAGGTTTTACTGGATAGCCTCCAATTAAAGCCAGGTATTGAATATGTTATGGAATATACCCAGGGGCGAATTAAATTCTTAAAGATATTGACAACTGGTCAACAGCTTCGGATTTATTATCGATTTCTTCCGCTTCAAATCCAGCGAAATTATTTTCATCGAGAATTACTCATTTACCAGCCTCCAGATTCAGGTAAACCTATCACAAGAAAGTTACCTTCAACCAAACGAAGAACATCTGAGACTGCTTCATCACTGAAGCAAAATGGGAGCATTGTCAGAGGAATTAGCATCGGCACCAATCAAGGATTGAAGCTGGAGTCCGGGTTGCGCATGCAACTCTCTGGAAAAATTGCAGATAAATTGGAAGTTGTAGCAGCTTTGACTGATCAAAACACACCCATTCAACCTGAAGGAAATACGCAAACATTGCAGGAGATTGACAAAGTATTTATTCAGTTGAAAGGTGACCGATTTCAGGCAACTTTAGGAGATTACTATCTCAGCTATGAAGGCACGGAATTCAGTCCCTACAATCGTAAATTGCAGGGCGTTATGGGCACAGTCGAACTGGGGAATATGGAAGTTACACTCTCTGGCGCTGTCTCCAGGGGTAAATTTACAACTAATTATTTTTTAGGACTGGAAGGGAACCAAGGTCCCTATCAACTGAAAGGAGATCACGGACAGATTGACATTATTGTTCTGGCTGGCACTGAAAAAGTGTGGATTGATGGTCAATTAATAAGTCGAGGAGAAGATAATGATTACATTATCGAATACAGCAATGGACAAATTACTTTTACCAGACATCGGCTCATCACGGCAGATTCGAGAATTACTGTTGATTTTCAATATTCGGATCAAAAATTTCAACGTAGCCTTTACGGGGTAGACCTTTTCACACAAACAAAAAACGAGAAATTGCAACTGGGTATGCGTTTGCTCCGCGAATCGGATAATAAGAACAATCCACTGGATTACAGTTTGACGGATGAAAATCGCTCTCAACTACAACTTGCTGGCGATAATCCCGATTCTGCCTATATTTCGGGAGTGAATGAACTCGGTCCTGGCAAAGGTAGCTATGTTGCAAATGTAGATTCAGCAGGCATAATATATTATCGTTATGTTGGACCAGATAGTGGCGATTATAATATTGCTTTTAGTTATGTTGGCACAGATAAAGGATCATACGACCGGATTGCGTATAGCAAATATGAATATAAAGGTCAAGGAAACGGTAATTACAATCCAGTCATTTTTCTCGCGCCCCCAGAAAGTCATGACCTGGTCGATATGGAACTTGCTTATCAGCCCTGGAAAAATTTTCAAATTAATAGTGAAGTGGCATTAAGTCGGTTGGATAAAAATTTATTTTCATCAAAAAATGATGGTGATAATTCAGGTCTGGCAATGAGCACCAGATTCGGATTAAAGCAACAGCCAATTAAACTTTTCGGAAGTTACTTCGGTAAATTCAACTTAAATGGAAAATATCGCCGTATTCAACAGCAATTTCAATACATTGATCGTTCAGAGGAGGTGGAAAAAAATAGAAAATGGGATTTAACCAGTACGGCATCCCAAAAGGAACAGATCATTGAGTTCCAGGGAGGATATTTTCCAGTTGACCAGATAAATATTATTGGAAGCTTGGGCGAAAACAACAGGGGTCAAAATTTCCATTCACGTCGTTGGGAACTGAGCTCAGAAATTCTATTTAAAAAAATTCCACAATTGCATTATCGAATAGAATCTATTGATAGTAGAGATAATATTTCAAATCGTATTGGAAATTGGGTGCGACAGTATGGCAATGGTCAATATAAATTCTGGAAACTTAAATCAGTTATTGATTTTCAAGCAGAATCAAAAAAAGAAAGTTACCAGGACACACTTCATCTTGGATTTCGTTATTATGAAGTGGGACCTTCTCTCAAATTAGCCGATTGGAAAAAAATGTCATTCACAATTAGATTAACTCAACGACATCAGGATAAATTTGAAAATGACAAATTCACTCCCGAATCAAAAGCATTAACACAATTTGCAGGTTGGCAGTTAAAGGATTGGAAGAGTTTATCCATCTCATTGGAGTTTACGCATCGAAAGCGGAGTTACGCAGATTCCACGGTCGGTACCAAATTAACAGACCTCGCTGATTTTCGGGCTGATTTTTCTCCATTGAATCGAGCCATCGCCACAAACTGGCACTATCAATTATCTAATACCCAGGTGGCTCGACAGGAGAAGATTTATATTAAGGTGGAACGCGGGCAGGGGAACTATCGCTTCGATGAAGATTTGAATGAGTATGTTCCAGACGCTTTGAATGGGGATTACATTTTACGAGTACGAGCCACAGAAGATTTTATTCCAGTCATTGAATTGCGTGCCAGCAGCACCATTAAGTTTCGACCAGAGCTTCTCTGGAAATCTAATAGTCGATCAAACTCATCTCCAAACTGGAAAAAATGGCTTTCATTAATTTCAACAGAAACATTTATTCAATTAGAAGAAAATACAAAAGAATCGGATGTCTGGTCAATTTATCGATTAGAGTTATCCCGCTTTCAGAGAGAATCAACGACAATTTATGGCACACAAAACTTTCGGCAGGATTTATATTGGGACCAAAATAATCGGAAATTCTCCCTTCGCTTTCGTTATAACAAACGCAACAATTTAAACAACCAATATTTGGAAGGAGGGCAACGGTTAAATCTAGTAGAACGTGAGGTTCGAATTAAGAACCAAATAGCTCAAAAAATAGGTTCACAACTGGACGTGCAAAATCGCCATGAGCAAAAAATTTATAGAATTCCAGGAAGAAGTGACAAAGATATTTACTCTAATGAAATCGCCCTGGATATATCTTATCGTCCCCGTCAACCGCTAGAGTTGGCAATGAAAACCCGATGGGCACAAGCAGAGAATCGAGTGGCAAATCAACTCAAAGTTAATTTTATCTCACTTACTCCCAGATTAAATTATTCATTTCGCGGCAAAGGTCGGTTGAGAGTCGAACTGGAATTTAACAAAGTCGAAGTTACTCCTAAAAATGCAATTGTGCCTTATGAAATGGTTTCAGGGAATCGAGGAGGTACAAATTTACGATGGATCGCCTCACTCGATTACAATGTTTCACGCTATCTTCGTGCTTCGTTTAGTTGGAATGGGAGGTATGAAGAATATCTTGATAGACCAATTTATACGGTGAAAGCTGAAATGAGAGCCTATTTTTAAGGTATTTTGGCAGATTGATATTGTTTGTGCTCAATGTCATTAAGTTTAGTATCAAAGGGTGCAGAATTTAGGAATTAATCCGTAAAGATTTTATTTCTATACTCTCAAAATATTAGGAAATCTTACTCCTTAATTCCTTGCTTCATTAATCGATAAATTTAATCTTTTTTCACTACGGACAACAACGAACCATAGTCTACAGACAAAGGACTTTAGGTATGAATAAATTCACGATCCACACAATAGTTGTAATAATGCTATTAACATCAGTCCCTTGTATGAGCCAACCGGATACAAGTCGAATCGATATTCAACAAATCGATATTCAAGGTCATCATCAATTTTCTAAAAAGGAAATACAAAAAATAATTCCGCCAGGACGTTATTCGAGCAATGAGCTTAAAACAGCTATCTACCAAATCCTTCGACAATATCAACAAAAGGGATTTTATTTTACACAAATTGAAACTAAGGATACTACAGACCATCTTTCAATGAATATTGATGAGGGATTTAAACTGATAATTAAAAAAATTACAATTATGGGCCGAGATTCATTAACGAAAAATCAGGTCGAATCTCTTTTGGATATTCGACCAAAAGGTTCTGTAATAGAAACATTAAATTTTAATATTGAACAAATTCTACAATATCTTGAAAATCATGGTTATCCTTTTAGCAAATTATCTGTTGATAGTTTAATCATTACTCAGGGAATTGATAATACTAAAACACAACTAGAATGTCGTTTAGGTCTTCTTTTAGGCCCCCAGGTGACTATTGATTCGATTATTGTTCAAGGAAATAATTTAACGCGACGCCAGGTTGTTGTTCGAGAAACGCGTTTAAAACATGGTGAAATTTACAATCATAAAAATATAGAACGAGTTCGCTCTCGATTGATGAAAACTGGTTTATTCAATCAGGTTGATGAACCTGAAATTGTTCTTGGCAAACAAGGGCATGGCTATTTGATTATTGACGTGAAAGAAGGCCATCCGAATCAACTCAATGCTGTGCTCGGCTACAATCCCGCCACAAATAACCGTGAAAAAGGCTATTTCACTGGTTTAATCGATGTTGCTTTCCAAAATTTGCTCGGAACGGGTCGAGTTGTGGAAGCTTTCTGGCAAAAAAAGGATCGTCGAAGTCAGGAACTTAGATTTCATTATATCGAGCCCTGGGTTGCAGGCTATCCCATCAATATTGGTGGCGGATTCCAACAGACAATTCAGGACACTTCATTTATTAGACGAAATCTGTCATTGGAGATCAATTTCCCATTTTCGGATGTTTTAACTATCAATTCCAATTTTGGTCAGGAAAATGTGTTGCCTGATTCAATTGGTCAGATATTGTATAAATTGCCCAAAAGTAATTCCTGGCTCGCCCGATTTGGATTTAGCTATGATACGCGTAATGACTATTGGAATCCCTCCCGTGGTATTCTTTATCAAACCCAATTCGAATATGCGCGCAAAAAGGTCAGTGCAGCCTCATTTGTTAGTGAGGATTCAATCCAACAGGGCAATTTTCGTCGTGACCGCTGGATCGTCGATCTTGAACTCTATATACCAACTTTTCGGTGGCAGACTATACTTTTCGGACTGCACGGACGACAGGTCAAATCAAACGAAAGACATATCTCTGTCTCTGATCTTTTTCGTTTTGGCGGGACAGGCACGCTGAGAGGATATCGGGAGGAGGAATTTTGGGGAGAAAAAATCGCATGGTTAAATCTGGAATATCGATATCTATTAGCACACCGGTCAAGAGTCTTTCTCTTTTTCGACAGCGGTTACTTTCAACAAACAGATCGTGAGCAGAAATTGATTGAGGATTATAAATTTGGATATGGCTTTGGTTTACGAATTGAGACTCGGCTGGGCATAATTGGAATCGATTATGGACTCGGAGAAGGTCGCGGATTAACCAGTGGTTTGGTTCATGTCGGATTGACCAATAAGTTTTGAGCTTTAGTGTACAAGGGATTAACAAATAATATTAAAATCAGTTGGATTCATCTATCCATTGGAAATATAAATTCACAATCATGTATAAGGTTTAAATGTTAATAATTATTGAAAGCCTAATTACTTGCTTCAGGATATTGAACAATTTTATTTCAGTAGATAAATTCATGCATTGAGTATATTTCTCATTTTCAATTCTATTGCTACCAGCACAAATCATTATTTCTTTACAATCGAACTGGCAACAATATTCGCCACCCGACTCCGTAAAGAAATAATCGATCCTTTATCATCAGGATGCACCCGATTGGTGAGAAAAATGACAAATGTTTCTGTCTCTGGATCAATCCAGATTGAGGTACCAGTATAGCCAGTATGCCCATAAGATTGTTGACCGAAAATATCACCACCATTGGTGGAGTAATCAGAATCCAAATCCCAACCTAAACCTCGACCAGAGAATGTAACTTTAGGATAAACCTCGGTCATTCGTTCCACAGTCAGTGGACTTAAAATTCGCACGCCTTTGAATTCACCTTTGTTGAGCATCATTTGTGCGAAAATGGCTAAATCATCACTGGTGGAAAATAATCCGGCATTACCTGAAATCCCACCCTGCAATCGAGCTAAAGGATCATGAACGACTCCAATTAAAGGCTGTCCATCAATCACTTCGGTTGGGACACAAAGTTGATGGAATTTTTCAGGCGGGTTATAAAACGTGTGGTTCATTTTTAGCGGCTTAAAAATATGTTGCTCTGAAAATTCCGCCGCAGTTTGCCCGGTAATTCGATCAATAATGGAAGCTAATGTGATAAATCCTAGACAACTATAGTGAAAAGCTGTACCTGGCNNTTTTACCAATGAGTCCATCGGACAGGGATTGCCGTATGTTGCTTCAACTTCTTTGGCATTAGTGTAAGGTGGCAAACCAGAAGTATGTGTCAGCAAATGCCAGATTCGGGCATCCTCGCCTGTATTCCCGTTTTCATCAACATAAGGAGCAAAATCTGGCACAAACTCATTGACCTTGTCCCAGAGTCGAATCCGTCCCTGTTCAACCAGAATCATGATTGATGTGGCAGTTGCTACAGGTTTCGTAATGGAAGCCAGATCAAAAATCATATCGACTTTCATCTCCCGCTTCTCAGGAATAGATTGACAATCTCCAAAAGCCTCTCGCAATACAATTTTCCCTTTTTTAGCAATAAGAATAGCTGTCCCAGGGAAATCCTTTTGGTCTATGGCCGCATTGATAATTGCTTTGACCAGATTGAGATGAGTAGAGGACATACCAACATCCTCAGGCTTTGCTAATGGGAGTGGTTGAGCATTCAATTTAGAAATGAAAAGAAAGAAAAATAATGTTCCAACAATAAATATTTGTAATATTTTTTTCATAAATCGCCTCACAAATTGTTTTATTATTTATTTCCCAAAGATAATTTCATTTTCATGTATTATGAGTAGAATTCCTTATCAATCTTCATCACTGGGATTCAAATATCTGAGAAAAGAATAATAATAACAAATGATCCATTAAATGTCAACATATATTTTACAAAAACGACTTGCTTATTAAAAATTTTTTTACTATTTTTGATTTGTTTTTTTCCAAAAGGAACATAGAAAATTTCCACAGACTATTAGATCCCACAGATATTTTTATTTTTGACATGATGAATTTAACATCAATATTCATCAGTGAGATTAAACTATCTGTGGGAAAAAATCATTCTTTTCTTCTATCTTTATAAAACATGTTGGTATCGATAATTGCGCTCTGTTTGGCTGTTGTTTATTTTTGTTTTATACTGCTTCTACGACTGGGATTAAGTCATATAAATCAATGTGCTGCGACGAAATTATTTTGTATCTCTATCATCGTCGCCATGAAAAACGAGATGCGACACGTTCGTTCCTGTTTAGAGGCATTGATCACTCAGACTTATCCGAAGGATCGATTGGAAATCATCATCGTGGATGATGGTTCAAGAGATGAGACATTAAACATTCTATCCGAGTACCAAAATAAATATTCTTTTCTAAAAATAAATCGAAATGAGTCCACCCCTACCGGTCTGAGTGGGAAAAAATATGCATTGAAAAAAGCGATTGCTAATAGCACTGGTGAAATTCTCCTATTTACTGATGCAGATTGTGTTCCACCACCTGATTGGGCTTATGCCATGATCTCTTGTTTTGTGTCTGAAGTCGGTCTCGTAGCAGGATTCTCTCCATTAATCGATCCGACTAATTCTATCATTGGAAAATTACTGCTATTGGATAGCCTGGTTAATGGAAGTGTCGCTGCTGGAAGTATTGGTTTAGGTGGGGCTGCTACTTGTACAGGACGCAATCTCGCCTATCGGCGTGCGGTATACGATCAAGTGAATGGATTTAACAAAATCATGCATAGCGTTTCTGGTGACGATGATCTACTGCTTCAGTTAGTACATAAAAAAACGAACTGGAAAATTAAATTTGCTATCGATAAGGAGTCCATCGTTCCAAGCTATCAGACAAAATCTGTAAGAGAATTTATTACCCAAAAAAAACGCCATCTTTCAGCGGGCAAATATTATAATTTTAAATTGCAAATTGCTTATTTCCTGTTCCATGCATCGAATTTGTTCCTCTTTGCATTTTTTCTGATTTCGATAATTCTGGGACAAAATATTTCGCTGGCTGCCCTTTTGCTGTTTAGTAAATTTCTAATCGATTGGTTAAAATTCTTGGCAGCAGGTAAAACTTTTGAGATTCGTCCTGACATGAAATATTTTTTATTATGGGAAATATTCTTTGTTCTATATCATCTGATAATCAGTCCTGGATCGTGGTTTGCAAAGATTAGATGGAAATGAATTTCAAATCACAAAATTAAACAGTTAAATGGCAAGCCATCTCAAAGTTTGGGAAAACTACCGAAAATTCTCCGAAGAACGTGGCTGGCTCGTGGCGACCATTCTACAAAAATTCATTTCTCTGGAAGGGAAAAAGGTTTTAGATTACGGTTGTGGCGATGGAGGGACTTCTCAAACACTTGCCAAACTGGGTGCTGAAGTAACTTCCGTTGACATTAAGCCAGAGCTTGAACAATTTTGTCGAAACTCAAGAATTGTCTTCTTTAATGCTCAAAATAGGGAATTATATCTCAAAGCTCAAAGATATGATATCGTTATTCTTCAGGATGTGCTGGAACATGTACTGAATCCTGAACAGCTCATAAAAGAAATAAACTATTCTTTACGTTCTGGAGGATTAATCTATCTTTCGACACCGAATCGATTTTCGCTGTTGAATATAATAAGCGATCCGCATTGGAATTTGCCTGGTGTAGCGTTGTTCCCACGAAGCGGAGTTATTTTTTTCGTCCGAGAGATATGCCGCCGTGATTGTTGTCAGCGCACGGATTGGGCAGCCTTGCTCTCATTGAGTAAATTGAAAAAAATAATGGCAACTTATAACTTTGATATAAAATTTGTCAATAGTTTGGTAGCAAAAATATTATTCCAGAGACCTCAAGCCGTGATTTGTCATCCCAGGCAACTTCGATTCATCCAGTGGATGAAAGATCATCTTTTGGATCGCTGGATCTATCGATTGGTAAATGATCGGATCGGGATATTTAACTTTTTGATTAATCCGACGTGGTATGTGATTGGGCGTGCAAAATGAAAGAAATCCTTTGGACTCGAGTCATCAAGGCTGCTTCAAGAAAAAGAATCCTAAATAGTTTGAAAGTTTTAACCGCCTCAGGGCTATCAGCAATTACAAAAAAAAGTTTTATTTGGGGTGTTCCTTTTATTTTGACTGTTGAACCAACTGTGCTTTGTAATTTACATTGTCCGCAATGCCTTACGGGCATAAGTAAAGTTAATCGAGAACAGAATTCATTACGTTTGAATTATTTTGAAAATATTATTAAACAGATCGGAGATAAAATCTGGTACCTCCTGCTCTACAATCAGGGAGAGCCATTTCTAAATCCAAATTTAATTAACCTTATTAATATCGCAAAACGAAAACGAATCTATGTCACAACCAGCACGAATGGGCACTTTTTAACCGATGAAGATCATGTCCAAAAATTAGTAGCAAGTGGATTGGATACGATTATCATCTCTCTGGATGGTGCAGATGCCGAAACTTATCTGAAATATAGACAGGGAGCGAACTTTCAACAGGTAATTAGTGGAATCAAAAAACTGGTTAAAATGAGAGATAGATTCAACTCCAGAACACCAAAAATCTTGGTTCAATGCCTGGTCATGAAGCATAATGAAGATCAATTTACTCAAATACGGGAATTGGTTCATGATCTAAGGGCTGATCGCTTACTATTGAAGACTTTTCAACTCGAATCCAGAGATAGTGGTGAGCAATTTTTACCTTGTAACCCAAAATGGAGACGCTATCAATTAACGGGTGAAACCATCGATATAAAAAGTCTTTTAAAAAATAGGTGTTTCCGTTTATGGTATAGCACAGTCATTTTATCGGATGGTCGAATTGTCCCGTGCTGTTTTGATAAAAATGGAGAATATGCTTTCGGTGTTTTAACACAGAAAACTAAAATTGAAAAAATTTGGAAATCGGATGCCTACAACAAGTTCAGAACTAGAATCTTACAGAGACAAGAATCAATTCGAATCTGTCACAATTGTACCCAAAACCAGAAAGTTTATCTCTAAACGGGTACTGGTATTTATTCTTAAAATTGCCATTGCTTTTCTCGTTATGATTATGGTGATAAGAAGGGTACAGGTAGACGAAATCTTTAGTGCATTTAGTTCAGCGAAACTTTTTTGTATATTATTAGCGCTTATCCTTCTCGTGCCGAATATTTATCTGCAATTTTATAAATGGCGATATTTAGTACGATTATTGAAACCACAGGCAACCAATCGTGAGACGTTCCAATCACTGTTGGCAGGATTTACATTTGGATTTATTACGCCTGGACGACTGGGGGAATTCGGTCGTGCCTTCTTTATCAAAGATTGCTCCTGGGTTAGCTTGCTCGGCATCGCCTTTATCGACAAGCTCTTCTCTTTAGCAGTAGTTGTTTTTTGGGGTGCCATTGGACTTATGTTTTTTGTGAGCCGACAATTATATCTATATACAATGGCTCCGATAACGATTTTTACAATTATTGCATTAATTGTAATTTTTTATGTTCTTTTTCACCCTGAGATTATTAGAAGTTTTTTATACAGTCTTAACATTATTCTTCCGTTTCGAGAAAAGATAAAGTCCCTCATGACCAGTCTGGATAATTTTCATAAACAGCAAGCAATGAATCTGCTGCTTCTCACTTTTTGCTTTTATTTTATTTTTCTACTTCAGTTTTATATTCTTGTATGTTCGTTTGAAACCGTTTGGATGTTGCCTGCATTTCTGGCAATTGCTTCAACAATGTTGGTAAAATCTTTGTTGCCAATTTCTATCGGAGATCTCGGTATTCGTGAAAGCGCAGCCATATTCTTCCTGGGAAAAATCGGGCTTCAAGAATCAGCAGCTTTCAACGCCTCGATTTTGCTTTTTTTAATCAATCTGCTGATTCCCAGTCTGACTGGCTTGGTGCTTGTGTTAAAATATCGATTGATTTTTCAGAAAAATAATCATTAGGAAATTTTTTCAAATAACTTGATCTAAAAGAATTCTCCCACAGAAATGGAAATCTTACAGAAAAATTTTCAAATTCATTTCTATGCCATTCCAATTCTATGGGAGAGAGATGTTTTTGGTTTAAGTCAAAGAGATAACGATGTTTTATTTCATATTATTTCTATTCATTTTCCTCACCTATGTTTATGCATCAAAAATTCTATTCTTTTATTTTGGTCTATTTCGGCTGAAAGAAGGTAAAAATAGAAAAATTTATTCAGTAACAATCCTTGTTCCAGCACGAAACGAAGAACATAATATCTCGAAATGCTTAGATTCACTCCTAAAACAGGATTACCCGAAAGAAAATTTAGAAATTATTGTGATCGATGATGACTCGAATGACAAAACTGCTGAATTTGTGCAATCGTATCGTTCACAATATTCCTTGGTAAGACTCATTTCGTTAGGGTCTTGTCCACCAGGCGTTTCTCCCAAAAAGCGTGCCCTTCAGGTCGGTGTTGAAGCTGCTGAAGGAGAGATTATTTTCACCACCGATGCCGATTGTATGGCTTCGCCGAAATGGATTTCTCAAATGATAACCCATTTCGAAGCCGATGTGGGCATGGTTGTTGGATATGTGGGATTTTCAAAAAATTCAGAAAAAAGCTTCTTTCATAAAATCCAATCGCTTGAATTCATTGGACTGACAACTGCTGGTATCGGCAGTGTCATTGCTGGTGATCCAATCATAGCCAATGGTGCGAATTTAGCTTTTCGACGAGCTACATTTAAAGAGGTGGATGGTTATCGGGGCGAGGATCATGTCATTAGCGGTGATGACGATTTGCTACTCCAGAAAATCGACCAGTCTACAGATTGGAAAATTAGAGCTTCCATTTCTCCCGATACGTTTATTTCCACTCAGCCTGTTTCTTATTTTTATACTTTTATTAAACAAAGAATTCGCTGGGCTTCCAAATGCTTGGTTTACCAAAAAATTTCCTTGGTACTATTTTTACTCTCGACATACCTCTTTTATCTATTATTATTTATATCAATTCCATTCTCTCTAATTTTTCTTTTTCATTACCCTTATCCAACGATCGCTTTATTGATTAAAATGACTGTCGATTTTTTATTGATATATAAAGGAACAGCACTGGTAGGACGTAAAGATTTGAGAAAATATTTTTTGATCACCGAAATCTTACAAATTCCTTACATTCTTTATGGTGGATTTGCAGGTATTCTGGCTAAATTTGAATGGAAAGGAAGATGAGAATTTTTAGAGTTCCTCAAATAGTATTTCAGCTTTTCCCTCAGATTTTTTGGAAAGATACCTCAGCGGCAGAAAAGGTGTATCTCACCTTCGATGATGGCCCTGATCCTAATTTTACACCGAAAATTTTGGATATTTTAAAAAAAGAAGATGCCTTTGCTTCTTTTTTTGTCATCGGACAAAAGGCACAGCAATATCCAGAATTAATTCATGAGATTTGCCAAATCGGACACACCATTGGCATTCATTCATTTGAACATGAACGTCTTTTCCTTAAATCGAGACATTTTATTCATGAGCAATTAAGTAAAAGCAAATTTTTTATTGAAAAAATTATTCAGAAATCTATAACATATTTTCGCCCTCCTTATGGGATATTTTCTCCAAGACTGGTTAAGATATGTTACCATTTGGACTTAAAACTAATCATGTGGAGTATGATGAGTTATGATTTTGACAAAAACGTTACAAACCACTTTGTTTTGAAACTCATTGAATCTAAAGCCTCATCTGGAGATATTATCGTTTTTCATGATGGTCATGCCAATAGTAATCGGACAATAAAAACTTTAGCGTCCGTTATCAAGATATTAAAAGATAGAGGTTTTCAATTAAATTCAATTGCTAAATAAAATCATTGATATTTTAAAATATTTTATTATATTTAAAAATGGATTATGAAAATTAAACACATAATTCTTCGCTTAATCTTCGACTCGCAGCCATAAGATCTTTCATGCTAATCATTGTATTATCTCTTATAATTTTTCTAACTTTAGGATATCTAATTTTATTATTTTTAATCTATCGGGGCTTGTTCTTTCTCAAACCAGGAAAAAATGAAATTCAATATCATGCTTCAGTTGTTGTTGCGGCACGAAACGAAGAAGATAACATTGGAAATTGTATTCAGACACTTGTAAATCAAACATATCATTCTGACCGATACGAAATTATTATTGTTGATGATCGGTCAATTGACAAAACGGCTACGATCGTTAATAGCTATCGCAAAAAACATCCGCAGATAAAATTGGTTCAGGTGAAAGATTTGCCTTTGGGCATTTCACCGAAAAAGCATGCACTGGAAAATGGCATTGAAATTGCTAAAGGAGAAATCATATTAACAACCGATGCCGATTGCTTCCCAGAGCCAGGTTGGATACAGGGAATGGTGAGTTATTTTGAGCCAGAAGTAGGTTTGGTGGCAGGCTTTTCCCCATTAGTAAAAGAAGGTAGGGATACCATTTTCACAAGACTTCTAACATTGGATTCCCTTTCTTTGGCAGCCGTTGCTGCGGGCAGTTTTGGACTTGGTAAACCGCTGACCTGCAATGGACGTAACCTGGCTTATCGAAAAGAAACCTTTCAATCTGTCAATGGATTTAAAGAGATTCGATATTTAATATCAGGTGACGATGATCTGTTTTTACATTTAGTGAGCCAGAAAACAAACTGGATGGTACGCTACGCGGTTGATCGTCAGACAATCGTTCGTTCTAAAATACCGCACAGTTTTAGGCAATTTGCCAATCAACGGATTCGCCATGCCTCAAAGGGGCGCTTTTACTCGAACTGGTTAAAATTATCGCTGGTCGCTGTTTATCTTTTAAATTTTATTTTATTATTTTTGCTAGCTGCTTCATTGGTAATGACGGGTATTTTTAAATTCTGGCTTGCTTGTTTTTTAATGAAAGGTTTAAGTGAATTTGTTCTGCTTTATCGATTTGCAGAGATATTTAATTTTAAAAAAGCTTTACTCGTTTTTCCTTTGGCAATGTTATTACATTTGCCCTATGTTGCGATATTCGGGCTATGGGGTCAGCTGGGGAAATTTAAATGGAAGGATGAGACTTTTTGGGCAACTTCCAACCCACTTGGCTGACCAATGGCTCGAATGAACAGAATTACAGATAAGTGGAGTAATGGAGTGATCCAGGCAAATATTTAATTCATTGCGCCATCATTCCACGTATTTTTCCATTAATATTAACATTTTATTTTATTCCCTGACATTAATACGATAGCCGGGATTTCTTTTCTTCTAGCCAGAAATGATTCGCAATTACCGAAGAAGGAGTACGGGGTGTTTGCTTGGTTATTCTACCTGATCACTGCTATCTATTGTTTAATCTTATCAAGTTTTTTGACAGGACTTTTTTTCCCGAACAAACGTCGGAGTTCCAAAAAATATTCAGTATCAGTCGTGGTAGCCGCTCGAAACGAAGAACAAAATATCGAAAAATTGCTTTCTGAATTAGTAGCGCAGACCTATCCTTCTTCAAAGTATGAAATTATCATTGTTAATGATGAATCTGAGGATAAAACGGGCGAAATCATTGATAACTTTGCCAGGCAATACGATAATGTAAAACATATTCGTGCCTTATCTGATACGGAAACGGGTCTAACTGCCAAAAAAAATGCTTTAAACCAGGGTATTCGACAGAGCAAAGGGGAGCTAATTTTATCAACAGATGCCGATTGCCATGTCAAAACGACATGGATTGAGAGTACGGTCTCTTATTTCACTGAGGACGTCGGAATGGTCGTTGGATTCTCACAACTTGGTGACAAGTATTATCATTATTCATTTTTTGAAAAACTTCAGGCAGTTGATTTTTTAATCCTCCTGGCAGCGGCTCAGGGATCCATAAATTTATGTTGTCCTTTGGCAGCTTCCGGACAGAACATTGCATATCGTAAGTCAGCCTTTGAAGCTGTTGATGGATTCGAAAAAATCAAGCATCGAATATCGGGAGATGATATCCTGTTGCTCCAATTGATCCGAAAATATACTCGATGGAAAATCAGATTTGCACCTTCAGAAAACGCTTTTAATTGGACGCAGCCAGAAAAAACCATCAAATCATTTTTAAACCAGAGGAAAAGATGGGCTTCCAATGGTTCTTATCAAATTAAATTAAATATCGGATTTTTCTTTTTCATCATCAGTGTTTTTCTGATGAACCTGATTATGGTATTCGGCATACCTATCTATGTATACCTATATCATGCAATAGCAGTCCCATTATTTTGTTTGTTTGTTAAATTTTTAGTAGAATTTTTAATCACTTTGAGAGGCACAATTATTTATCATCGGACAGATTTACTAAAATATTTTCCCATCTGGGTAGTACTCCAAGTACCTTATGTTATATTCACTGGATTGATGAGCAGCTTAGGACATTTCATCTGGAAAGACAGAAAATATCTTCAAGAGATTACGACTTTCAGGACGGATATTAAATGAAGCGGATACAGCCGACAATTAAAGGTATTTCACACGCATTAAAAAGGAAACCGTTAAATTCAAGCACAGAAATCCGTCTAACACGCCTCTGTAGTCAGCGGTGTCGTCAATGCAGTGTATACGAGCGAACGACAAATCCTCCCAGCATGAGCTTTGAAAAATTTCAAATCATGGCGCAACGTTTACGTGAGTATGGTGCTTATATTGGTTTCATATCAGGTGGTGAAGCGACTCTTGTTCCTGATCTGGATAAAATTCTATTTGAAGCCCAAAAAACATTTTCAATTGCAACAACTCTGGTCACAGGATTATATAATAAAACCGAAACTATTCAACGTATTGGAACTGTGGCATTAGAACATCATATCAATATTCAAACTTCTCTGGATGGATTACGTGAGATTGGTGATTCCCTTCGTGGTGTCAAAAATTTTTCCGAAATAATTTTGCGACACATGAAATGGCTTGCCGAACATCGAAATGGATCGAAATCGCTTCTTTACGCCAATATTGTCCTTAACAATCTTAATCTGGATCAGGTGCCAGAACTGATTCATCGTGCGCGTGATCTTGGCTGGAAAACCACCATCGGTCTTTATCATACATTAACGGAGACCACCCGTTCGGACGATAATCTCCGCGTGCAACCAGGGAACCGGCTGGAGAATGTATTAAAGTTTCTCGATGGTAATCCAGATATTATGAATTTGAATGCTTTTATTAAAGGAATTGAACCTTTTCTTACAGGTAAGCAGAAAAAAATCTGTGCTTTTGTCGATTCGCCAATCTTATCTACACGAGCTACCATTATGGAAAATGGCGATGTTCATCTCTGCTACGGAACGCCAATCGGAAATATTTTTAAAAACAGCTTGGAAGAGATTTTTTCAAGTAAACAGTATAATCAACGGCTTCAAGCGTATCGAGCCTGTACTGGATGCTGGACTACATGTTATACACAACGCTATTTGCTGGTACATCCATCTTCTCTTAGAGAACTAATCGATAATTTTAAAAAAATTAAAGGCACAAAAGGAGGTAAAGATTAAAATGGAATTACAGAAGAAGGTGGTGGAAAGACGAAGGCATCCTCGTTATTACCCTGATCGAACAAATCAGCCGAAAGTGAATTTAATACTCAATGGTGGAGAAAAAATTTCAATTGATGTTGTGAATATTAGCCAGGGGGGACTATTGGGTTACGCTTCAAGTATTGAGCAATTTATTAATTATAGACTTCAAAAAATTAAAGTGATTGAATTGACCTTTCCAGGTAAGCTTCCTTATAAATGCTCAGGAAAGATATTACGCATTCAACCTACGCGGGAGCAGCAAAAATGTTTTTGTGCCGTCCAATTTGCCGAAAATGGTTATGATGATCATCAAAATCATTTTGATATTGGTGAAAAGATCGAACAATCCTTACACCCCAGTGAAGAAATTGTAATTCCAGATCAGATCTTTCTTAATCGTATTCTGAAAGCAGAAAATTATATGAAAATAAAAGACGCTAAACGAGAATCTGAAGTACGGAAAACTGTTTATGATTCTTTCGATGACATCACCGATGAACTTTCGTTAGAAGAAAAATGGTGGTTTTTCGAAATGGTTGATGAAATGAAAAGACATGAGCCAGAGTATCCAGGGGAGTTAAAAAAAGCGTTTGTGAATCTATGTCGAGTTGGTCTGGAACAATCCATGCAGAAAGCTCATAAATTAGATGATTATTAATGAAATATCCTGAGATGCATGGTTTCTATTCAAGGAATTTATAGGACTGCAAGCGGTTGAATCAGACTATCAAAAACTGCGAACACTGGTCACAGAATTGCAGAGAATTAAATTACCAGATAAATTACAAACGAAGTGAATTTTCTGACTATTCTATCGAAAAATAAATAATCTCCAACGGATTAATGAATCCAACAGATAAAAAATTTTTATGAAATCATCTGGATTGTTTCTATCAGTTGGAAAAATAAATTCAAGAATCTATTCAGGAGGAATAATGAACTGGTATCTTTACTTCATCCTGGCTTACATCCTGATTCTGATGGGATTCAATTTTTATCGCTCAAAAAAGGTGAAAACCCAGGACGACATGATGGTTGCAGGCAGATCCCTTAGCGTAAAAGTCATGGTATTTACATTGATCTGCACCTGGATCGGTTCAGGTACATTTATCGCAGGGGCTGAATTCGCTGCCAAAGCGGGCTGGAGTGCACTCTGGCTTCCTGCAGGTGCCTGGTTTGGAATTACCGTCATCTACTTTCTCGCTGCTAAAATTCGGACATTCGGGAAATATACCATCGGAGATATTCTCGAAGTGCGCTATGGCAAATTCGCCCGATTGTTTGGCGCCTTTGCTCTCATCATCAGTTTTACAGCAATTGTAAGTTATCAATTTAAAGCAGGTGGCTACATTCTGAACGTCGTTTCAGATGGTAATATATCGGTGGAAACAGGACAATTTTTAGCTGCAATGTTTGTTATTATCTTCACGGCAACTGCTGGTATGATCGCTGTCGCTTATACTGATCTGCCCAATGGCATCATTATACTGTTAGCCTGTCTCATCGCTACACCGATTGTCGTTTACAATGTAGGCGGTGCAGCAGCCATGCAAAGTCTTCCCGCTGATCATCTAAAAGTCATCAATCAGCAGTTCGGAGAATTCCCGGTGCTCAAAGCCGCCAGCTACTTTCTGGCGACCATGCTATTGCTGATGGGCGTTCAGAGCATGTATCAAAAATTTTATAGCGCCAAAACGCCGAAAGATGCTCGATCTGCCGTTGCATTGTGGGTTATCGGGACGATTTTCGTTGAAACAGTTGTCGTGGTAATTGCAGTATTCGCTGCCACTAAATTCTGGCCTCAAATCAAAACATTTTTAGCTGGTGATACAGCTAATGGAATGGATCCCGCTTCAATTGTAATTCAGGCAGGTAGAAGTCTGGTACCGCCTTATATTGGCGTGCTTCTCATTGGCGCTGCCTGTGCCGTAGTCATTTCCACCGGGATGAATTATCTATTATCTCCAACAACCAATATCATGCGGGATATCTATCAGCAATTTATCAATCCCAATGCTGACCAGAGAGCCATGGTTGTTTTACAGAAAATCGTCATCGTCGTCATCGGTGTCCTTGCCTATTTACTCTGTACCAAACTCACTTCGGTTTTAGAAATGAGCTATTTTGCCTATACGATTTATGGTGTGGCGATTACTCCCGCTCTGATTGCTGCCCTCTCCTGGAAACGTGCAACAAAAGCCGGTGGGCTGGCTTCCATTATCAGCGGCTCAGTAGTTGCTTTAGGATTGTACATTGCTGGTTTCATCTGGCCCTCGATTATGGTGCCTTATGGCGATCCCAATGGTGATCCGTTTGGCGTGCCGTTAATTTATCCAGCTATAATTGTTTCACTAGCAGCACTGATTATCGTAAGTATGATCACCAAGCCACCGAGGGAAGAAGATATTAAAGAACTTTTTCAGTGATAGTTGCAAAAAAAATAAAGCTCCGACTCTATTTAAAGGTTCGGAGCTTTTATTTATTTGTGATGTATAATAAAATGCCATGAAATTTGAATTACAACAAGAGAGCAAAATTTTTCTCTACTTTTTATCTGGCATTGCGCTACCCTGTCTATCACTCAGCTATTTTGCGTTTCGTGGCATTCAGAACGATCGGGCGTTGTATGAGCAACAATCATTCAATAAAAATCAGAAAATTGCTCAACAAATAATTCGAACGACTAATCTTCAACTAACTGAAATAGAACAATCGATAGATCGAGAAATATTTGATTCGCTTTATATCTTAAAAAATAAATATCCCCTGGCCGAAGAACTCCTTTCACTCGACCAATCCGCTGGAAATATTGAACTAATCACTTCGCATCTTTTATTCACTTTAAATAGCGATTTCGAACTTTCTAAAGTACAGCATAAATCATTATCATTGCCTACTTTTACAGAAGGGCTCCAAAATGAATTCCAACAAAAATCTTATTAAAAAGCCATCAAAAACTATCAGCATGCATATGCTCAGGCGCGGGATCAACAATCAAAGGCAAAGGTTTTAAATGCCTTAGCACGAGTTCAAAAAAAGCCCTTCACTTTCGAGATGCCCTCAAATCTTATCAAAAATTATATCAAGAATTTGGTAATTTAAATAGTTATACAGGAATTCCATTGGGATTGGTAGCGCAAATGGAATCAGGTTTTATTCTTTCAACAATAAAAGACACGCTCAGTGATATTCAAAACTATTTAAATGCCTTTAATGAGTTGTTTCATAGTACCTAGGTATTAGAAAAATCACAATACAATTTTTGGAGTGACGCTTTAAAGGACTCATTAGGTACTTCCCAACAAATAAAATGGAATTCTGCTGGTGTCTCTGCAAATGTAAAAATAGAGACTTCGGCTGATGCTGGTAATACATGGTCTGTAATTTCTGCTAGAACACCTAATTCTGGTAGCTTTTCCTGGACACCGACTACAAACCATTTTTCAAATAATTGCTTAATCAAGATATCTTCTGTTTCTGATGGTACTAACTATGATCAAAGTGATGCCGTCTTTTCAATATCTGCTGCTGTTCAGGTGAATTTATGGATTGATGATGACTTAACATGTCCATCTGACGGTAGAATCAACATTCCTATCAATTGCAGTGATTTGACTGGGTTGGAAGTTTATTCTATTAATTTCACGGTTACTTATGATTCATCAGTTTTAAAAGTGATTGACGCGAATATCTCTGGGACAATTGCGGCTTCATCTGGATGGCGCAAGCCGCTGTTCAATATTGTTAACGGTCAGATTTCATCTGCTATGGCTGGGACGTCTCCGCTGAGTGGAAGTAGTGTTTTAATTAAAATTGTTTGCGACATTGTTAAGAGTATCGGAGATTCATCGATATTGCATTTTGCGAGGGCAATTTTGAATGAAGGTAATCCAACCATTCAAACCGATGATGGTCTGTTTCGATTGGCTTCTAATTTTGATATTAAAGGAAAATTAGCCTAATTTTACAATCCGACTACTATGGTTAATGATGCCGTTGTACATTTGAGTGGAGCTGCTTCTAATATTGACACTTCGGATTCCAATGGTGATTATGAATTTTTAGATTTGATTCCAGAAACTATACTATCGCACCTAAAAAAGATGACAATACAAAGGATGCGATCACGGCTTACGATGCATCTTTAATTCTTCGGTATAATGTTGATACTGTAAATCTTACTTCATATTAGATGATTGCCGCTGATGTCTCAGGCAATGATGATGTGCTGGCATTCGATGCTTCATACATCCTACGTTACAGCATTGTGCTGGTCACACAATTTCCAGTCAGAGCAGATTGGACATTTATCCAGCATGATTTTCCAACCGATGATACTAATTGGTTTACATCGCCCCACAGTCGCTCTTATGCACCATTACAATCTGACCAATTTAATCAAAATTATATGGGAATTTTATATGGTGATGTCTCGGGAAACTGGGCACGTTCCATTACTACCGATTCCTTACCAAAGATTGAACTTACTGTGAGCAGTATTCAGCAAACAAACGAAAGGAAATGTCTCATTGCTCTGGAATTGAAATTTCCGGATATCGCTTATTCTGGATGCTTCAAAATGCTGGTTAATAATCCTGATTTGAAATTCGAATCAGGCTCGCTTGATAATTCTTCTACACCAGATGTATCGCTTCCCACTATACCTGAACCAGGAGAAGTTAAGGTAGCCTTTGCATCATCACAATCATTAAATGTCAAGGGGATAAAGATAAGTTTGTTATTTAACCAACAAAATCCTGTCACACCATCTGTATCAGATTTCCAATTCGCTGATGTTATGATTGATGAAAGATCAGCAGTGATCACTGTGGTAGAAATACTTAATCCAAAGAAACTTCCGACAGAGTGGAATTTGAGCCAAAATGATCCCAATCCATTCAATCCTGAGACAATTATCAGCTATCAAATTCCCAAATCATCTCATGTTAGGGTTGAAGTCTTTAATCTAATTGGTCAGCGAATACGAACTTTAGTGGATGAGAAAAAGGATCTAGGGACCTATCAGATCACCTGGGATGGTCTGGATGAGAATGGTCTTTCAGTCGGCAGCGGAATCTATATTTACAAAATGCGAGCAGATGGTTTTATGGCAATAAAGAAGATGGTGCTGGTAAGGTAAATCCATTTCAGATTTCCGATTTTAGATTTATGATTAAGCGAAAAAGTTCTTTGATAATTTCTTTTAAGTTATTATATTTAACAAAATTTATTCCCCTCTGTTATTCTTTAACGCAGAGGCTCATAGACGCAATTTGATTAAAAAAAGTAAATACAAAAACTATTTTATCTGATTATGAGGGATTTATCCTGTTTAATCCTGTATAATCTTGTAAATACTGTCCTATTATAGAAAAATTTTAGCGTCTCAACATCTTTGCGGTGAAATTCATAAAATAAAATGTCTAATTGATTTTTATTTATTTCATGGTAAAATTGATCAGCAATTTCTTCATCCTCATTATTTACCTTCTACCCAGTCAAATTGTTTACAGCCAATATCGCTGGTCAAAAAAAGATATCAATTCCGAAACTATCCAAACAAGATTCCAGCCACCGAATGGATTTCAACGAGTATCTATTCCTCCAAATAGTTTTGGTCATTGGTTGCGGAATTTACCATTACTTCATGAAGGAATCCCTGTCAAAGATTATCAAGGAAGAATAAAAGTCACATCAAAGGATACCACACTGGCAGCCGTGGTCAATTATGATATTCGAAGCAAGAAATTAGAACAGTGTATGGATATTATCATCCGATTACGAGCAGAGTACTTAAAATCACAGAAAAGGGATAATGAAACCGCATTTTACCTGCCCATTAATTTCCTATTGAAATGGAGCGACTGGAAAAAAGGTTTGCGGCCATTGCATCGAGGAAGTCATATTGATTTAGTCAAGAATCATCATCCAGACTCTTCTCGAACTTTATTTGAAGACTATTTGCAGGAAATATTTTATTATAGCAACACTCAAACGGCTTATTTCAACTATCCCAAAGTGGAACCTGAAGATATCCAGATCGGCGACTTCATCGTCACAAAAGGAAGTCGAGGACATGCTGTTTTAATTGTTGATCTGGCGGTAGATAGCTTAGGAAATAAAATCGCATTGATCGGTCATGGAGATACCCCAGCAAGGCAATTTTATTTGTTAAACTATAAAAAGGGTCAACCGTGGTCTCCTTTGGATTTAAAAGAACAATATCCACCTTTGCCAATCAGGAAAAAAATGTATTGGGAAGGGTTGAGACGTTTTTTGATTGAAAAAATTGATTGAAAAGGATCATTTTTACAATATAACATAAGATAAATCATACAAAATAAATGATTGAAAATTTAAAAATGCAGTTCACTGAAAACACGGAAAATATAAATTTTTTGTTTATAACAAGAACAAGAAAATCTATTTTAATGTGTTTAATTTAACATAAAAGGTTGATTGTGAAAATTTGATATTTCTTCTGTAGGTGGACGAGGCCCTGGTTTTCGAGCCTTTGATCCTGATGATATTAAAAGGAAAAGACTTCGGCTTAAAATTACCCCTCAAGGAGAACGGCGAGAAATCACTGCCATCGATAGCATCCCCATGTCAGAAAGAACAGATCGTAGAGGTAGTGGGGAATTCAGGAGGTGTCCTGGAAATCCTTTGAATCAACAATGGATAAATTTATTATTGCTTCCAGCCAGACCAATTAAGGTCGGCGATTCCTGGACTGAACCGTATACAGACACCAATCAACCTAGTGGTTTTTTTAGCAGATTCGCTCCAAAAAAAGGAACTCTTTTAGAATATATTCAGGATGATTTTTATGAAGGCACGACTGCTTTGTCTGGTAGGCCGATGCCGAACTCAAATGAATCGAATTTGACCTTGAAGCTTCTTGAATGGAAGCCGAAGAAATAACGGGCTAATAGTTTACCTGATCTGGAAACAAGTGTTGACAACGGCGGTGGCGATATATCCATTAGCTACAAAAAGTCGGACAAATAGACTTTATCAATTTAACAATATTCCTTTCAAAGGTTTTTATTACTTTCTAAAAAATTATTGAAAAATTGCTCTTTTGGGAATAAATTCTCACGTGAAATTGTCTAATAAATGCAAAGGATAATTATCTTGACTGATGAAGAGCTTATTATGGCTTTCAATGATGGCGATGAGAATGCATTTAAAGAACTGGTCAAGTAATATGAGCCTCGTGTGGCTTCGACAGTGATGGGTATGCTTGGGAACTGCCCAGAAGCTGAAGATGTCGGTCAGGAGACGTTTGTTCGAGTCTACAAAAATTTAAAAAATTTTCGTGGGAATGCTAGCATTGGAACTTATCTGACTCGAATTGCGATAAATCTATCGTTGAATGAACTTAAACGTAGGAAAAGAAGGTCGCTGTTATTTTTTCGAAAAACAGAGGAAGAGATATTTAATATCCCAGATGAAAATTTTGTATTGGAAAGAATAATTGAACCAAATCCTGAGCAAAAAGAAAAGATCGATGAAATCTTAAAAAAATACGATGATAAATTTGCAGATGCTCGATTTTCGATTATGCAAGAGACAAGAACACTCATGGATTCTCTTCGCAAAGAACTTGAGCCGATATTAACTGAGGAACAAAAGGAGCGATTGAAAGAGCATTCAGAGCGCTTTATGATGAGAGATTGGAGAAGACCACCGTTTCGAATGCCTTTTGATAGAGAAAGAGAAAGACCGCCAGATATGGAATTTAAGAAAAGACGCCCATTTGAATAATATTTTCAATTTCTGCTTCAGATAACGTTCTTTAAGGCTTTTTTTTACAGCATTAATTGGTATTCCTTTAGCTATAATTACTATATTATTTGTAAGTTACATATTTGAAAAAATGTATGATATTGCATCAATCATTGATAAATATAAAGGCATTAGTATAATATTTAATTAAAAAAATTTTAATATTGATCGGTTAAAAGCTTAATAAATAACTGACGCTAAGAGTAACTTTATGTCCCATGTTTGGTTTATCAATAATAGTTATGTATCCATTAACTCTTAGTTAGCTACTACAAATAGCAGCTTAGTTATGTGATACAGAGATTCATAACACAAACAGTATTAATGTACATAAGGCATTAGGTTGTGAAGAAGTAGAAAGAATAGTTTGTTTTATAAAGAAATTGAGGTAACGCATAACCATGGGCTGTAACGGGCGGGTTTACGCTGCGCTCCAGCCCGCCGCCGAACAAAACGTTACGTTTGGTTCAAAATCACTCTAACGTCTTGGTGGATGTCGACGGGTACGCCGTTTCCCCGCTTCCTCAACTCTTAAACGGCGCCCATAAAACTCAATGCCGTTAAGTGCTTGAATGGCTGCATCTGCCTCGAATGGTTCCATTTCTACAAATCCAAACCCCCGGAACCTTCCAGTAACATGGTCAGTGATTAACTTGATTGAGTGGACAGTACCATACTGCTCAAATAACTCACGTACTTCTGCTTCAGGTGCATTAAAAGATATATTGCCAACGTAAATGTTCTTCAAATTTGTGTAACCTTTCTCACGATACTCCCCCATATTTTATTACTGTATCAATTATGAAATAGTTCATATTTTTTGACAATATAAAATCCCTGTCGAGCCGGAGGACTTTACACTTTGGACAAAATGTGAAACGAACTACTTTATGCATTTTGGGATTGATTGATAATAAAACTACATAAAGAGAAAAGAAGGTTTTTCATAATTAAATAATAACAATCTCCTTTCAAGAGTGGATGGTAGGTGACGAGATAGCTCTTGTCTTGGTTATTGAGGAAAATAATCAGCAAATATTTTTATTCGAGGCTGATATTAATGTTGGATATGAGATTGATCTTCCATACGGGATTTATTCTATTTATGTATTTCTTATGGATCCAGAAGGACCAAATTTATTTGATGCAGCAATATATGCGATCGTATTTCATTGTGCTGAACACATAGACCTATCAAGAATCGGAAGCTTTTCCCTTGCAGAATATGACAATGTTTGGGATCTTGTAGATGAAATTCCTATAAAAATAACTATAGGTGGTCCATTTTATTTGGACTTTATCCTGATTGACAGTGACGTTGAACCTGATCTTCCCAAATCCTTTTCTGAACTTTTAAAGGAAGGAGGGCAAGAAATCGGATATATATGTCCAAACTGTGGTACACAGGCGACTTCTATAATAGATGCTTGTGGTGCAACGATAAACGATGTCAGGTGTAATGCATGCGGAAATTGGTCACCAATCAGCGACATATGTCCTCACTGCAAAAAAGATATTGAAAGCATAATTTGCTACAAATGCGGAAGAATGATTTCCGCCCTTACCTGTCCAGGTTGCGGCAAAATGATTCCAATATAAAAAACCACGACCCGAGTCTGAAACAGATTAGCCCGTACATTTTCAAGCACTCGATGGCTCGTTTGATGAAAAATAAAAGATTCGCAGCCGAGTGGATTCAGAATTTTTTGGGGCATGCGTCTTATAAGACAAAGATGGATATGTATGGGACGTTATCCATCTATGAAATGTAGACTACTTATGGCTTTACTTATCATCGGAATCGTTTATATTTGGTATCGGAAAAGGTTAAAAAATATTCACCTGAAAACTGAGCTTCGTGCTGCGCATAACGCACAAATGTCCATCATGCCCCAATTCGATCCCAAAATAGAAGGATTTGACATCTCAGGCGTTTGTATTCCTGCAAATGAAGTTGGCGGTGATTTCTTCGACTATATCTGGATGAACAAAGAAAAAAACAAACTGTTAATTGCTATTGGCGATGTCTTTGGAAAAGCAATAAACTTATTAGCTATCTGAGATCTGGCATTAGGTCTGCCATATCTCGATTCCAGTTTCTGATACAATTTCTTGATCCTATCAGAACTCTGTTGCTCAGATATGACAATCGAATCAAACGTCCATTTGAGATAAGGATTGCCCATATTCTGATTCTTCATTCCTGTGATCTCACCATTGAACATCTGATGAAAACGGCCCACTCTGGAATAGGAAACATAATTTTGATGTTTGGGAAATCGCTTAATATCATGAGTTTCATAGAGTATAATCAGAGATAAAATATCTCCCATTCCAGGCGTTGTTTTCAGAAGTAGAAAGTCCCTGGGATTATGATGGAAGACACTATCCCTGTTTTATTTTTCCATTTTATCAATCACAGGGTCTAATAATTCAATCACATCCAGGTCGGATCGATCATGGATAAAAGCCCCTGTCTGTTAAAAATATCCATGAGTTCCAATCTGTAATTTTTATTTTTTACTTGTTCCGATCCAATCCCATGAATCGAATATTGATGTGCCACCATCTGGATATGGCTATATGCTTCAGCTCGAATGCTGACCAAGCGATGTCTTCTTCTTAACAGATCACGAGTTGGTCTCATGAGTCTGGGCTAAGGGAGTGACAAAAAATTAAAATCATTCCAGATATTTATAGACTTATATATACTCCCAGTGTGATCCATAATACAAAGGTAACTTCGTTTTGGATGGACATCAACCCCACAATAAATTTCAAATTCGATTTTACGTTAATCCATAATTTTTTCTTCTTTTTAAGATGACTTATATTTTTTGTTATTATATTATCATTAATGAAATTTAGTTCTTGACAATTTATTGAAAAATTTATAATATTAGGTATGGAATTAATTATTTTTGAGTCCTTTGTTTTCAATGTAAGGATTTTGTCTTTTGTAATATCAACTCAGCTTTAACGTGTGTGCCGGGCATGGCATATAGCAACAGGGTGAAAGTACCTGTACCCAGTGTTCGTGGAGCCGAAGGTTAGGAAAAGAGCAAGGGTGGCGTAGTAAGGCGGGATTATGAAGCGCCGCCCTATCCCCATTAGCCCGTTCATTACAAATGCAAGGAGAATAGAGTTATGGATAAAGAGACACAGTTGAATAGCAGTTCACCCTTATCAAAAGATGACTTGATTTTTAGAGATCGGGATAACAAAAACTATCATCTTGATATTGTTGCTGAAAGGAGAAAATGGATTAGCAATCGGACAAATGCTGATTTGGCACCAATTGGAACTCACACTCTTGATACAGTCAAGCTTGAGGGAAATATCGAAAACTTGATTGGATCAGCACAGGTTCCTTTAGGAGTTGCAGGCCCCTTACTAATTAATGGTGATTTCGCAAAAGGTAAGTTCTACGTTCCCTTTGCCACTACAGAGGGAGCACTCGTCGAAAGTTATGAAAGGGGTATGGTTGTACTCACTCGATCAGGGGGAGCAAATACAAAAATCCTTGGTGAGAGTATGCACATAACTCCTATCTTCAAATTGGATAATCTTGCCGGAACTCATCAATTAGTAACGTGGGTAAATAACAACTTTTCACTTATTAAGGAAGTTGCAGAGCAATCAACAAGCCACGGGAAGTTGTTAGAAATTAAAACCTATATCATGGGAAAATGGGTTCTTCTCTGCTTTGTATTTCATACAGGAGATGCGATGGGTTTGAACATGGTAAATATTGCAACAGACAATGCCTGTAGATTCATAACAGAAAAGATACATGCAAGTTATTTCCTAAGATCGAATCTATCATCAGACAAGAAGCCAGCCTTCTTTCCATTTATTCTAGGGTATGGTAAGGAAGTTACTGTGGAATGTCTTTTGCCTCGGAAGATTGTCTCCCGGTATCTGCGTGTGAGTCCAGAACAGATGTACGATTTCTGGCACTGCTCAATATTCGGTAGCCTTCAAAGTGGAGCCATCGGACTTAATGCACATTATGCAAATGCATTAGCTGCGATTTTTATCGCATGTGGTCAAGATGTTGCTCAGGTTGTGAATGCGGCATCAGGAATCAGTATGGGAGAAGTTACCAAGGACGGCGATTTCTATGCATCTCTTCGACTTCCATGTATTGTAATCGGTACTGTGGGAGGTGGCACAGGTCTGCCAACACAAAGGGCGTGTCTCGAAATGCTGGGATGTTTTGGAACAGGCAATTCGAATAAATTCGCTGAAATTATTGCAGGGACTCTTTTAGCAGGCGAACTTTCTCTTTGTGCCGCCCTTGCTAGTGGTGATTTTATTGAACGACACAAGCTTAAACATAAACATCTCAAAAATCAAGTAGAACGTTCTGAGGATAAACAGAAGCCACTAAATTGAAAAACACATATCGTGGATTGAATCATCCAGCTAGGCGGAACTGAAAGGTTTAATTTCATTATCTTTCAATGTCAGTATTTAACTAACATGACCTGTCCGTTTTTGCAGACTCAGAAGTTATTTCGTGCCCTGCAGCATGTGAGATATTTATACATTTCGCGCGCTTCAAGATGTTGGATGTTTAAATTTTCTCACATCCTGAACTGCGCTATTCAAAGGGGTTGGCTTTCCGATGAATCGGGTTCAGTTAGTCACAAGCTGTACTCGAGGGCAGATGATTCAACATAAAAAAACGATCGTTCTATATAAATTGGGTCCGGGCTGTTTCCCAATCATAGGTTAAGCCAATCATTATAGTTCATCTTCAAAGAAAATTGATTATGAACGTGATGACCAAAATGAAGTCGTTTTGATCGATGAAAATAATCGATGTAAATTTAATCATGAATCTATATCTTTTGAAGGTTTCGCTAAGGTTCAGGCTAGATGCTTATTAAGACCTGTCAAAATATATGGACGTATTGATGAACCACTAGCAAAATTGCCTGCACCTCTTGACACCTTAATTGGCAGACCAGTAAAAATTGACATTAAAAAACTTCGTCGACACTTAGAAACTCGGCAAATTTCGGAGACCGATATCGGTGGTTCCTTAGATAAATCTCTATCGAAAGCAAATAACAACAAAGATGATGCTCCTCATGCCAAATATTTTGTGATTCATGATAAGAGTACTCCTCTTTTCGAACATCAGGATACTTTTCCAGATAGCATTAATGAACCCAGTTGGAAACACAATAATTTGAAAAGATGGTTAGAAGGCAATCCGAAAGCCCATGTATTCATTAGCCGTACGGGAAATTCGGTAAGCCCAGTACACTTTGAAAAACCTTGGCGGGCGACAAAATTCGAATTGAAGGTTTTAGGCAATTTAGGTAAGGGCTTATTTTTACATATTGAACTTATTCAGCCAAGGCGTAAAGATCTGAAAGGAATTGATGAGTATTCTCCAGATCCAGGCTTTTGCAAATCCCAACTTGATAGATTGGCGCTTGTTTATCTTGCAGCAAGCTTAAGACGGGGCGAATGGTTAATACCCGCCTATCATGCCGTATTGGATCAAGGTTTTGTGAATGCACATGACGACCCTCAAAATTTTGATATAACTGAATGGGCAGCTAGCATCGCTGATTTGATAGAAATAATAGAGATTAATTAATGTTTTTGTATTAAAGAACTTGATCAAGCCTGGCGCGTTTGGAACTGATGCTTAGCGCGTTCATTTCAAAGCACAAAAGGGTTTATTTGAGAATGGTAAGCTTTGCTCAAATGCTTGTTATGAAGACTTGTTTCTAAGAATCTAATTTTTTTAATCTATTCTACTTTCATTATACTTTCTCACTTCCAAAAATCGCAGGTTTGAAAACTTCACGGGAATGGACAGGCATTTCTGACAGAGTGCCGATAGCGACTACTTCAATATCAATGACTTTGCGGCGGCGGTTGAGATTAATGGCAAACAGATGTTCTCGATCAAGCTTGCGGAGTTCTTCGCCGACTAATTTATACACATCGGCACCATTGTTGGAATTTTAATCGTGAAAAAGCTAGACTTTTATAGTGGAAACGTAGAGGCTAGATAGTTTAAATTGCATGGTTTAATTCTAAGAAATATAAATAGTTAAGCGAGATTTCGACATGGACCACCTAGGCGACAGTTTCACTAACCTCTACAATGTAGGGAGACGATTCCAACAACCCTAAATTTTTGTAAATTAATCTGATGAGAATTTTTGTACCAAATGTAATCTAGAGAATAAAAATAAAAGATGCAAGAGAGTTTTATTAGTGAAACGGTAAAAGTGAAGATTGAAAGGTGATTGGGGAAAGGGGTAGATAGGTTGATGGGGAAGATGGCAAATTAAAAAGAACTGGTTCTATAATATTGTTAATGAAATCTTTGTTTTTTTGGTAAAAAATTTCAATTCAAAATGAATAAAGATATAATTGAAGAAAGTGAAACGTAAGACATGAAACGTGAGATATTGAATTGCAAAACTTATAATCACGTCTCTCATCTGCCATCTCACGTTTGACTTTTGAAGCTCGCTGAGCTATGAATGTCTTTTGGTGTTTCATTTTTTGCAATTTTTTTATTACATTTTTTCGTAAATGTTTATATATTAAGAGGGTGGGATAACATAAGTTGCTCATCTTGATATTATAAATAATTGTTTTTACACGGCAATTAAAATTCAAATGTCCATATTATTTAGGGAATTGGATATTATATTTAACCAAATATGTTTTTATATTAATCGTTAACAAGATATTAAAGGGATTAAGTTATTAATTTATATTATCTAATTCCCTTAATCCCACCCCATTAATCTTCATCTTTAAATAAAAGAAAGGGGCAAATCTTTTGATCTTGTCGTTACAATCTCCTTTTTTATCTGATTCATAAAGCCCCAAAGTTACTTAAAATATGGTTATAATAACAATAATTTAATAACCTATTTATGGAGGACTATATGTTCACTCGGTTAGAGCTAATCAAAATTTATTTAATTCTAATCTATTTTCTAATTCAAGTAACATTTTTGGAAACGTCGGTTTTTGCTCAAACTGAAATTAAACTCGACATCAGTGAACCTAAAGGACAGTTTGGAAGTTCTGTATCGATCGATAAAGACCGTGCTGTTGTATCAAATCCTGGTTATAGATCAGCACATGTCTTTAAGAGAGAAAGAGCAAATTGGGTTGAAGAAGCTAAATTAATCCCAAGTGATAACAGCGCTTTTGAACATTCTGTATCGATCAGCGGTGACTATATATTAGTAACAAAGGGGGATGGATACACTCCTGGTAAGGCTTATGTGTTCCATCGAGAAGGATCAAATTGGATTGAACAAGCGATTTTAAGTGGCAGTGATGTGGTTTTAGGTGATCAATTTGGAATCTCTGGTTCGATTGATGGAAACAGGGGAATTATAGGAGCCCATTTTGATGACGATAATGGATTTCAGTCTGGTTCAGCTTATGTTTTTCGGAGAGATGGATCAGCCTGGATCGAAGAGGCTAAACTCCTTGCCAGTGATGGTGCAGAAACTGATGTATTCGGATGGTCTGTGTCAATTAGCGGTGAACGGATCGCTGTTGGAGCAATGGACGATGATGATAAAGGTTACAATACTGGTTCGGTGTATATATTCCATCGTGAGGGATCAACCTGGAATGAGGAAGCTAAACTTACTGGTAGTGATTGTCAGGTTTGGGACAATTTCGGAAGTTCCGTTTTCATTCGAGGGAGTCAACTCATTGTCGGAGCTTATCAGATTCAGACATCTGGACCAGGGACGGCCTATATATATCGTTTTGATGGCACCAATTGGATTCAAGAGGCAAAGCTCATTGCGCATGATGGAGAGATAGGAGATGGGTTCGGATGCTCAGCGTCAATCGATGATGACCGAGCAGTTATAGGAGCATTCAACGACGATGATAAGGGTGAAAGATCAGGAGCTACTTACATCTTTCGACAAGAAGGATCAAACTGGGTTGAAGAATTTAAACTCGTTGCGAGTGATGGTGAAGCATTGGACCTCTATGGATATTCTGTTGATATTAATGGAGACAATGCAATTATTGGCACCTTATATCAATCTCCAAGGATTGGAGGTGCAGCTTATATTTATACATTAACTCTTCCGATAATTACGGCTATCACCGATATACCTGACGATCAAGGTAAGCAGGTGCGGGTCTCATGGATGAAAAGTGGAAAGGACGGTATGAAGGTAGGTGAATCGACTGTCGTGGAGTATAGCTTGTGGCGTCGAATTAATAAACTGACCACAAACTTAAATTCTTGTAGTAAAAAAAGTGACATCGTTCACATCGCTAATCCTCAACATAAGACTGGCTCGATCGTTTCAAATGCTAATCTTTCGCTGATACGGAGTTCGCTTCCACCAGGAGAATGGGATTTTATCCTCACTATGCCAGCAATTGGCAGCAATACTTATAACGTGGTGGTACCCACCCTGGCAGATTCAACCCCGGCCCATGGTATGCACTGGTCGTGCTTTGCTGTCATCGCTCACACGGCTAATCCTCTGATCTTCTATGTTTCAGCTCCTGATAGTGGCTATTCTCTGGACAACCTTATACCCAGTACTCCCAAAGGATTACTCGCTTCCATCATGAACAACAGGATCGCCATTAATTGGCAAATGGTAACAGATGAAGACTTTAACTACTATGCGATCTACCGTAGCACGCAGAGTGGTTTTGACCCAAATACGCTCGAACCTTATGTTACAACAACTGATACCTTTTTCACCGATACCGCAGCGGAACTAAACAAGAATTATTATTACAGGGTTTCTGCCTTTGATTTCTCAGGAAATGAAGGGGAGTTCTCTGATGAGATTAGTGCGATTGTTACGGGATTGAAAGACAGGACTTCAGTTCCAATAAAATATGAATTGCTCCAAAACTTTCCGAATCCATTCAATGCCTCCACTTTTATTTGCTACTCACTGCCAACTACACAATGGGTGAATCTGAAGGTTTTTGATATGATTGGACAGGAGGTAATTACCATAGTTGATGCAAATCAGGAGGCAGGCACTTATACAGTCAACTTCGAAACCCGTCACCTGCCCAGCGGTGTATATTTTTACAAACTACAGGCTGGTAACTATTGCGAAGTCAAAAAAATGATATTAATGCGTTAAGAAAAAGAAAGCATCTTAAATAAAAAAACCAATTCAGTATGGGGAGGAAATAAAAGTTAATACTTCGCCCCTGTAGAGATTTATTTTCATATGCAAACATAATTTGGATTGAATGATCAAAAGATAAAAAGGAGAAAACCATTTCATTTTTTAAGGAGAAGAATATGTTTAAAAAAACAATCATATTAGTGACCTTTTGGGTATTAGTACTCCATATCTATGCCCAATCTCAAACAATAAATAATAAGTTTATAAAATTATCAAATAGGAAGGATGAAAATCCATGGAATGATGGACAAACTATTCAGGTTACAGAATTACAGATTGATTCTTTACGATTGCGACTTGTTGGTCATGAACCATTAAATGGCGACTGTCGAGGAATTTCAATATCTGGCTTTCAGGCTATACTTTGCAATGGCGGTGGTGTGTATTCAGTTGATATTTCAGACCCAACTCATCCCCAAAAAAGAGATGTAATCGGTATTGATACATGGACCAATGCAGCAGATGTTCATGCCATTGGTAATTACGCTTATGTATCGGAGTGTTGGTGGTACGAAGGAAAGGGTCGTTTAAGAGTTATAGATATCTCAAATCCAATGAATTTGAAAGAACTGGGAAGAAGTGATAGACTGGGAGACTATGCACGTGATATTTATGTTTCAGGAGATTGGGCTTATTTAGCGCTTGATGATGCAGGATTATACATTCTATCCATTTCTGATCCTGCTAAACCAGGTACTATAATTGGGAAGTATGATTGCCCAGATGCTATTTGGGGTGTATATGTAAAAGACAATTATGCTTATGTAGCTGGCGATGATAACCTTTGGATTTATGATATTACAAATGCTCCGATCGCTACTTTAATTGGACAATGTAATGAAATTCAACATGGTTGGGGTGTTTATGTCTCAGACAATTATGCTTATGTGGCAGATCAAGAGTATGGTTTACGCATTATTAACGTTTCAGATCCTGCTAATCCATACCTTGTGTCGACATTCGATACACCAGGAGAGGCTAGACATGTTCAGGTTGTCAATAATTTTGCCTATATAGCTGATGGATTTTATGGACTAAGGATTATTGACGTGTCAAATCCCAATACGCCCACTGAAATTGGATACTATCTGGCTCCCGCAGGATATTTCCTCGATCTTCAAGTAGCAGGCGATTATATCTATGTCTCAGCAAGCGGAAGTAATGGTCTTTATGTTTTTCAATATGATGAATCAATCAATAAAATAATATATAATTCAAAAGCTATAATTCCTTCAGAATTTAGCTTATTACAAAATTATCCGAATCCGTTTAATACAGGCACCCGGATAAATTTTGAACTATCTATTTCGTCAAGAGTAAAGATAACAGTCTTCAATCTCATGGGTCAGGAAGTGAGAACTTTGATAGATCAAGATAATTCTACTGGATATTTTGAAGTAGTTTGGGATGGAAAAGATAACAGCGGACGCCGATTATCAAGTGGAGTTTATTTATACCGGATGGAAGCACGAGATTTTGTACAGACTAAAAGAATGGTATTTCAATAAGATTAAATAAGTTATAACTTAATCGAAAGTAGGAGGTTATGTTCGAAGAATATTCATTTATGTTCGTAATCATGATTTGACAGAGAGTAAGTTCAAAGGGGATTCTGGAGTGTAGGTAGTCTATTTCTTTAATGGTACTTGCCACCACTACGCACTCTTGGAGAACAACTATGTGCGTGTGGTTCGTTCCGGACAATCATCTGAAAAGTAATTTGGTTATTTGGGTTACTTGGTAATTTGTGATTTTGTACACCAAATTTGAATTACAAATACGAAGGATTCAATTTCGATAGATAGAAAAAGCATCAGGCTGAAGAATCAACCTGATGCTTTCGCAACTACATTTTATTAATTGTATTAAGGATTACTTTTCAGCCACTTGAACCGTTTGCATTTCTTTGACAATCGCTGATACGACATGTCTAACTGTCTTACATTTATCGCACTTGGCTAATTTCTTTAATTCGGGCAGAGCTTTTTCATCACCAATCTTGTAGAGTGCTAAGGCAGCAACAATGCGACCACTGTAATTCTTTTCAGTCTTGAGCATTTTAATTAACGGTTCAACGGCTTCTTTAACTTTGCGTTCACCAATCAATTGTGCGGCGCTGGTACGGATGCCGAGATTCTTATCTTTAAGAGCATTAATCAGGTATTGGTCATATTCCTTATCACTCATCGTCGGAGTCTGAGCCATAACGGCACTGCTGATGATTAAGAACAAAACCAAAACAACACTAAGTTTCATTAAAGTTTTCATGGTGGTCACCTCTTTTATGAATTGGTTAGAAAATTGGTTTATTTACGCTTTAATATTAAGCAACTGACATGCCAAAAATTACTAGTCCTATTCAAGGTATTATTTATCTTATGCTTAATTTTAATAATGTTAATTTGCATCTAATTCGTTTCAATCAAAGCTATTCATTTTAAGTGGTACTTTTCTCCCCAGTTTGGTACTTTTAGCACCAGATTATTTAATAATCATTACCAGAAGATAGGAGAATGGTAACATTGGAATGTATTAAAGAAAATCGACTTTTTTTGTTGCAACCATTCTAATTGCAGTCATATTCTGGTTAGTTCTTCTTAACAAAGTATCAAAACAAGATTTTTTGGAATTTATCTTAAACCTGCTTGGCGATGATCTCATGGTGATGGTTTCAGAAGGTGCGGTCAAAAAAACTGTTCAAGTGTTAAATGATAGATTTTTACAAAAAGCCAAGCAAGGAAGAGTGACACAGAAACAGGTAGAATATTTTGCCACCAATATTATGAATCTCAGCAATACTGAAATAGAAATTACTCCTGAGAAGGCAGAAGCGATTTTGCAGCTATCATTTAAAATGTACACGTTATTTAAACCCACCTCCTAAATAAAAAGCGATTTGTGCAAAAGAGTTAAAGCCAGCACTGGGGGTGCTGGATTTATTTCCCAATGCTGAACGGTTTATCATTCCTGTCAGGCTGGATGATTGTGAGGTTTGCGAAAGAAAATTTAAAGAACATCATTGGGTGGATTTGTTTCCTGAAAGCCAAAATCAAAACGAATTAAAAAAGATATTGCAGGTTGTTAGTCCTGGGACGTTCTTCATCCGAAATGAACAAAAGGAGATGCTTATTATATTTTAGCCCATCAGTATATAGCCGCTGTTCTAAATAGAGCAAGTGGCGCTTATGTCCCATCAGTTGTAAAAGTAGCCATGAAAAGCGCGTCATTATGGTTCGAGATAAATAATCCTCCAGTTCCGGCATCATCACCTGATGGTCAGGACGCTGTTTCTCTGGCAAAGATATTGGATGATTATAACAATGGAAAAATGGGGGTCCCACATTGTGATAAAGATAAAAAGTAAATCATAACAATTATAAAATTTAAATAGTTAAAAAGTGAAAAATCCTTCACGATAAGGTGAGGGATTTTTTGTTTTTATAAATAGGGATGAAAGCAAAATAAGGCACTGAGCATAATAACCAGTGGGTTTGTGATTCAATCATAAAGTTAGTCTTATGCAAAAGGAGCATTTTCCTTGTCCATTTGAGTTCACCTGCCTTGATTTGATAAAAGTATACTAAGAGGTGCAAATAAATAATAGTGAATTTTGTTTTATTCTAATCTTTATAAAAACAATAAAAACATGTTTCTAAAAATGGTAATTTATTTTTTCTCAGCCCCTAAGGCAATCCACCAAGGATATAAACTTGTCCTTCTTCTACATGATATGGTACTAGAATTTTTCCAGATAGAAAGACTCGAGAGATATATGCTGTGTTTACGACGGTTGGATCCACCGATGTATCAACAGCAAAGATAGTCGATGTCTATTCAAAATTATCCAGTTTAAATCTTACAAATCCTAGACCTGGATTTAACACATTCAAAATTCCATTTTTGCAATTTTTCTATTGCCTTTTTTCGTAATTGTTTATATATCTAATTTTAATGAAATGAGCTAAAGAAAGGGGCAGTTCTGCTGGTCCTATCGTTACTTTATCCTTCGGATTGATGAAGCCCCAGTACGAATCATAGAATAAATAAGAATCATGTCATTTCATTATAAAATATTTTTCAGTTAATAGAATCACACCCATTTTCTATTTAACAAGCTTATAATAAACTAAACTTTTTTTCCGGTAAAAAAAATGACAGGTTAGGCACCTGTCCAAAAGCCATTGGAAATAATAAAAATTAATAACTTGCCTGGCCTGTCATAAAATAATAATGAATATTATGTTGTAAAATAAAACCCGAAACCAAAAGGCAATTAATCAGAGGAATAGTCTTCATTTTTATAGCGATTTTGATTTTTTTGCTGAACATTCTCATTTGGTCGGATATTTTTTGTTGTGATAGAAAACAAGAAAATAAAGTGGTAGATCAATTTTACAAAAATAGGATTATATATGACAAAGAAAAAAGTATAAATAAAAAATAGATGCCGATTCTCTCTTATTAATCCACCATAAAGGTGGAAAGTAAGAGTTTCCCACATCTTCTGAGAGAATCGGCATAAAAAATAACTCAATGTATCAGGTTTCAATTTTTAATATACAAACAATTAAATCATAATGCTTAAATAAATGAATAAAGACAAATCCAAACCATTCCTCTCCTACGCCTGAGAAGACATGGGCATGGCGAAAAACTTTACAACAGTTTAAAGTGCTATGGCTTGATATATTTGCCCTGAAAGGTGCGCTGTTGGGTTTGGTGGCTATTTTATATTTTGGTGCGTTTGCCCATTGTTTTTATCGTTTTTTTGCCGCACCGAAGCCATGGATCTTGACCTCATTATAACCAACTATGCTCACAAAAGTATCCACGAAACCCGAAACGGCGCACCAAAAATATTATCCAGTTTCTTCAAAGTATGTTTTACTCGCTGGCATAATCTGTTTAGGCTTACTTTTTAAATATACTAACTTGGATGTCAATTAGATTTGTCAATATTCAGGGAATCACCTTTTAATAATTCTTATACAACTAATACAACGGTAGAACCCTTTCAGGGGACCACTACCAGAGGTAGTGGTTTAATAAAAGAATTAAAAACGCACTCGAAAATAGCGATATATGAAACAGAAAACTTTCTCAAAAAATATGATATTGATTTGACTGATATTATCGAAACGGAAGATGTTTTTCAACGGACAAAGAAGAAAGATGATGCCGTTGAATCCATTTTAATAACCGAAGATTCAAAAAAGGAATATTTAAATTTAGCCGATAAAGTTCAAAAGTTATTCAAATTATTCTTACCTGATCCGATAGAAGAAAAATATAGATTAAAAGTTTACATGATCAATAGGATTGCAGGTCAAATTCAATCGCTCACGCCACAACATGACATTTCGAAAGTCATGGAAAAAGTCGAGCAATTGCTTGATGATTCAATCGAAGGGTACAAAGTTGTCGAGCCGATTGAGGAATATAAAGCAAAACTATATGATCTTTCCCAAATTGATTTTGATAAGTTAAAAGAAAGGTTTGAAAAAGGAAGAAGACGAATTCAGATCGAGGAGCTTAAAACATTGATTGAAAAGAAGCTGCATGAAATGATTGCAGTGAATCAAGCCAGAATGGATTTTTTAGAAAAATACAAAGAAATGATCACTGAGTATAATGAATCTTCTAAAACTGTTGAAGAAACATTTCAAAGATTATTAGACTTTTTTAAAGAGCTGAATGAAGAAGAACAACGCCATTTCCGAGAGGAGCTTGACGAAGATGAACTGGCAGTATTTGATATTTTGACCCGCCCAGAATTAAACTTGACCAAAAAAGAAGAGAAGGAAGTTAAAGGGATTGCTCGTCAATTACTCAAAACATTGAAGGAAGAAAAACTGGTTTTGGATTGGTGCAAGAAGCAGCAAACTCGTGCTGCTGTGAAATTAGCGATTGCAGAGATTCTGGACAAATTACCAGCACTGTTTGATAAGCTCCTTTATGATCAGAAATGTCAGTTGGTTTATAATTATGTTTATGAGCGATATTAGTTTTTTAGGGATGGTTTTGGTGATGGGGAAGTAAAAGAAATAAAGAAGTATTAATAATAGGTTATGACGAAAAGAATTAACAGATCGAATACATTAGCTTCTATGGCAATAAAAAAATAATTCCAAAATCCGAAATCGTAAATCTAAAATCGAAACGTCTTCTTTTCATATCTGGATCCAAGCCATTTTTTCTCTAAAAGTTTCCCACAGCGGACGTCATTAACCGCGTTAATATCTCCTCCAATTCAATCGAAAAACTGTTCGGATTTCACATTATCAAAAATTTGTCATCACTATCAAAAATTTGATAGTGGGAAACTCATTTTCATAGCGCTTTATGTTCCTTCAGTTTTGATTGAAGCTTAATCATCGGACGATTTCATTTATAATTATTTTATCCAACCAAACAAAAAAATCAAAGGGATAGGTCAATTCGTTTATGAATCGGGTGAATAATTTCTTTCTGTTGAACAATTGACCGAGAAAATGGCACAATGATTGTATTAAATAATCTATGTCCTTAAGATAATGGACTGATGCCATCGCTATGAGCGATGGCATCAGTAGGCTTAACCGAATGACATTGATTTAATCATATTATAATGAGCAGATCAGTTTATATTAAAAGGAACTTGTGATGAAAAAGTTAATGATAATTCTCATAATGTTAATCTCTGTTTGCGGGAGTTCCTTTGCCCAGGCGCTGGACACGCTGTGGTCAAAAATACATGCCATAACCATTGACATTGATGAAGGGAAATGTGTTCGTCAGACCAATGATGGCGGCTATATCATCGCTGGATCGTGCGTTCCTGGCGGGCTTGTATCTTATGTGGATGTGCTGTTGCTGAAAACCGATCCGTCGGGCAATATAGTATGGACAAAGACTTATGGCAAGGACTTTTTCGAAGAGGGACTTTCAGTTGTGCAGACATCTGATGGAGGGTACATCATCGGAGGGCGCTGCGTCACTGGTTCTTATCCTATTATTGATCCGATTTATAGTGATGCGTGGCTTCTGAAAACGGGCACCAATGGCGATACGCTCTGGACAAAAACTTATGGAGGAAATGGAAACGATTATTGCACTTCCATCCAACAGACTTCCGATTTGGGATATATCATGACCGGGACAATGAATTCTGAGTATTGCTATCCCAATTATGAAATTAATGAAGAGTATGAACCGGGTGCATCCCGAGCCTGGCTCATTAAAACCGATTCCAATGGCGATACACTTTGGACAAAAATCTACCATGAAAGAAGTCATGGGAATTGCCTGGTACAAACATCCGATGGTGGGTATGTTATCGTTGGATGGGTGTTCCCTGATGAACAGGACAACCAGAGTGATGTATTACTTATCAAAACTGATTCATCCGGAGATACCCTGTGGACAAAAACCATCGGGGGAGAAGACTATGATGCTGGATTCTGTGTTCGACAAACAGCAGACGGCTATGTTATAGCAGGCCAAACAAAACCCGCAGGCAAGCCTTATGATGCGCTGTTAATTAAAACAGATATATCAGGAGAAGTTCTCTGGAGTAAAACCTTTGGTGGACAATTGAGTGATGTGGCGTTTTCTGTGGATGTATCTGATAAAGGATATTTTATCACCGGATCAACCAATGGCACCTGGTGGGTGACCGCAATGTCAGATATGTGGGCATTTGAAACAGATATTAACGGTAATTTGAATTGGGAACGAATCTATAATATTCGTCTGACCGATATTTCATTTAGTGGCATTCAGATTTCTGATGGCGAATACATGATTACCGGAATGACTTCTGGTGGTTTTGGCGGTGATCTTTGGCAAGCAAAATTAGGACAGGAACCCACCAGCGTTGAGAACAATCCGCCAAAAATAACGGATTATCTTTTAAATCAGAATTATCCCAATCCCTTTAACTCTGCAACAAAGATCAGTTTTTGTCTTCATGAAGCAAGTTTTGTCAGCTTAAAAATATATGATGTTCTTGGAAGAGCGGTCCAGACCCTTATTGACCGTCCAATGCTTACTGGGTATCAAGAGATCGAGTGGAATTCCAAAAATTTACCCAGCGGTATTTATATGTGTCGTTTGGAATCAAATGGATATACTAAAGCCATAAAAATGTTATTAGAAAAATAATTATGAAACTTTTGTGATATTTGTCACATTTTTTCTTCTCTTAATGTTCTATCTTTAGGCATCAATCTCCTCAAGAGCCGACCCTTTGCGATTTGTAAAGAGCCGGCTTTTTCTTTTCAGGATTGAACTCCTGCTTAAAACATTTTTAAAGCTGTTAAATCTATCGTCAAATAAATTTCATATATATTATACCACTTAATTATACAGATCCTTTGAAAGGTAATTGAAATTTCAAATGATAAAAATCTAAATCTGAAAAATTTAATATGATACTCTGAAAAGATATTATTAATTTGGTGGAATGAATGACATTGTGATTCCTCGAAAACCTATCGGTACATCGAATTCACTGAAATCTCAACTTGGTGCGACATCTGTAAATTTCAATACTTATCTGCGGAGGTCGACATGCCTTATAAAACATTTTTTATACTTCTGGGAGCATATTTATTTGCAACGATGGTCTGGGGCAACCAACTGAATGATAAAAAGGCATTATACAATTTTTCACCAGTACGAACATTTACTGGAGATGATTTAAAAGAAATTGCATTTCCGATCGGCGGCATCGGGACGGGAAACATCACGCTTGGTGGGCGATGTGATTTGCGTGACTGGGAGATTTTCAACCGACCTGGTAAGGGGAAACAACCCAACCTGACATTTTTTGCGATCTGGACTCATCGGGCTGGAAGTAAGCCGCTGGCTAAAATCTTGGAGCGACAACTTTTTCCACCATACACTGGTTGGATGGGAATTCCACGGCAAACACTTTCTGGCGTGGCAAGATTCGATGAGATTGAATTTAAAGGAGAATACCCTTTTGCCTGGTTAACTTTTAAAGATGCTCAGCTACCTGTCTCTGTCAAACTTGAAGCTTATAATCCATTCATTCCTTTAGACCTGGATAATAGCAGTATCCCGGTCGCGATATTCAACTGGATCCTTTCCAATGCAGGGGATGACCAAGTGGAGGTAGCCATTTGTTTCAGTATGCAGAATCCTATTGGAACCGATGGAAAAGATTTTAGCAGAAATATAGTGAAAAATGGAGTCAACGAATTTGTGGATACTGGAACAAGTAGGGGCATAAAATTCGGCTCAAATTACTTAAATCCAGAAGATACAAAATTTGGAACCATTGCCATGATGACCACAGAAAAAGATATAAACGTCCAAACAAACTGGTATCGCGGTGGCTGGTGGGATAATGCCCATATTTTCTGGGACGATTTTTCTGACGATGGAAAAATCACGGAAAAACGAGAACGGGTCGTTTCACCGGAGAATATCAGTACAGATGTTGCCGCTATTAGTGTGAAATTTAATCTGGAACCTCATCAAACGAAAATCATTCCCTTTTATTTAAGCTGGCATTTTCCACAACGAGAAAATTATTGGAATCGAGAGGAACAGGTCCGGGGGAAAATAATGAAAAATCATTATGCCACAAAATTCACCTGTGCAGTGGATGTTGCCAATTATGTGATCAAGAATCTGAATTATTTAGAGTCCTGCTCTCGCCTGTTTCATCAGGCGCTCTTTGAAAGTACCCTTCCAAACTATGTTCTTGATGCCGTATCCTCGCAGGCATCGATTCTCAAAACAAATACGGTCATGAGAATTGACGATGGTAAATTTTTTGGCTTTGAAGGATTATCAGACGATGCCGGTTGCTGTCCCATGAACTGCAGTCATGTGTGGAACTATGCCCAGACCGTTGCTTATCTTTTCCCATCATTGGAAAGATCCGCCCGAGAGACAGATTTTCAGTTCAATACTTTCGGTAATGGCTATATGGTATTTCGCACATTGATTCCTTTGGGCGATTTTTGGTGGCAGTTCAAACCCTGCGCCGATGGACAAATGGGCGCTATTGTTCGAGCTTATCGGGAATGGAAAATCTCTGGAGATACAGAATGGCTGAAACAGCTCTGGCCTGCCATAAAGAAATCATTGGAATTTGCCTGGAACGGTGTCGGCGATGTCCCTGAAGAACTGAAATGGCAACAGAGCCAGTTGCTCCTGCCCTGGGATGCAAATAAAGATGGCGTGATGGAAGGCGAGCAACATAATACTTACGACATAGAATTTTACGGTCCGAACACGATGATGGGATCGATTTATCTGGCGGCGTTGAAAGCCGCATCAGAAATGGCGGCTGTCTTAGGAGAACAGAAGCTTTCCAGAGAATACGACCGCCTATTTCAAAATGGCAGTAAAAAGTATGATCAACTCTTGTGGAATGGAAAATATTATATCCAAAAGGTTCAGGTGGAAAAAGGATTAAAAATACCAGATTGGCTGCAAACTCCACCGGAAGGAAGCTGTTGCAATAGTGCCTGTACCTGTAAGTCTTCACCTGGAGGAAAGAAAAAAGCCCTGGAAAAAGATCTGGTTCCCAAGTACCAGTATGGAAAAGGATGTCTTTCCGATCAGTTGTTGGGACAGTACGAAGCGTTTGTGGTCGGGCTGGATTATGTGATGAATCCAGACCATGTAAATCAGGCTCTGAAATCGATTTTTAATTATAACTTCAAAACCAATCTTCGTGATTTCTCAAATGTCCAGCGCGTTTATGCACTGAATGATGAGGCGGGTCTATTACTTTGTTCCTGGCCAGAGGGCGACCGCCCTCGATTGCCATTTGTTTATTCCGACGAGGTCTGGACTGGCATCGAATACCAGGTAGCGGCAAGTTTGATATATGCCGGCTGGGTTAATGAAGGCTTAACCGTCGTCAAAGCTATCCGCGACCGACATGATGGTCTGCGTCGTAATCCCTGGGATGAGTTTGAATGTGGGCATCACTATGCCCGTGCGATGGCTTCATGGGCAGTCCTGTTAGCACTTTCTGGCTATTATTATGATGGCATTTCTCAGACAATTTCCTTTTCGCCGGTTATCCAGCAGGACAACTTTCAGGTCTTCTGGTCTGGCGGTACGGCTTGGGGTACTTTTTCGTTGAATAATGTTCATGTTACCTTGCACGTGCTTTTCGGTAAGCTGGAGTTAAAAAATTTTGGCTTCAAGAACGATAAGAAATTTGAAATTGAAAATATAATGATCAAAGAAAACGTGCTAAAATTTCGAGCCTATTTTGATAACAATCTTTTAACGATTCATTTTTCAACGCCAGTACGAATTCAGACCGGTGAGGAGTTGAAAGTATATTTCAAAAAGTAGTCGAAGCTTTAAGGGAAATAGTTGGAATTTGGTTGAAAATTTATTTAAAGAGAAAAATACGTGACTTGCTCAACCAACTTAACTATTTTAATGACAGCAAAGCATTTTTTGTAAAAAATTTGGCTTAGTGGAAATTCGTGAATAGGATCGCTTCGGAAAATCGAAAAATTGTCAGGTATTGGGATAAAGCAGCCACAGAGAGCGGATGTATCGGAATAGCAGCAGTACGAATGTCTAAAACAGATGACGACAGGTATTTCGTTGGGGATGTAGTGCATGGGTGTTAGTCGACTTATGAACGTGAAAAAGTGATTCGACAGACAGCAGAGGAGGAAAGGCAAAGAAGTAGAAATTTATCTGGAGCAGGAGCCGGGCAGCACCGGTAAGGACAGTACAGAGGTTACCATTCGAAATTTAGCAGGATTTAAGGTGAAAGCTGAACCGGCAACCGTTGATAAGGTGGAACGGGCAAAGCCATTTGCTTCATAGGTTGAAGCTGGCAATTTTTATCTGCTCAGAGTTGAGTGGACCAAGGATTTCATTCATAAGCACTAAAATTTCCTGCAGTTGAGGTTGAAAGATATGGTGGATACAGCGGGTGGGGCGTTCAATATTCTGGCTTTACGAAAGAAGGACAATACTGATTGGATAGAACATCTACAAAAACAGAATCGACAGTTTAGGGAACGATTATATCAGTGGCGACCACAAACTTTGAAAGACATGATTGATCCGAGGAAGATTGATTTGTCGTTTTTGAAAGATAACTTGTGGTTTTATTGATAAATGGGTAAATAGGAGTGACGTGATTAAGCGGAATTTAAATGAATCATATCTTAAATTAAACACGGCGGCGGATATGATGGAAGTGCTATTTTGAAAAATGTGGACTTTTTCTGGGATATTGGCAATAAATATAATGAAAAACCTACTAAAAAAATAGATGGTTAATATATGATAGTAGTTGTAAGTAAAATACTATTAAATTCACCAGAAGCAGTAGAATACTTGTCGATAAGTCGATCCAAGTTCTATCAATGGATTGATACTGGAAAGATAAAAAGTATAAAAATAGATAAACGACGATTTTCTAGTTCTTAGATTTAGATGAGTTTGTTGATCAACCAAAAAAAAGGAATTATGACCATTTTGGTATATATAAACTTCTACCAGTGAATCGAATATTTAAAACAACGGAGTCAAAACATGTTTATCATGGGAATGTAAAAAATTTTTCTTGCAAAATACAATTAAATTTTGTATATTTTCTAACTGAAAAAGTCATTTTGGCTTCTCTTTTATATAAAGCTTGATGAAGATGTTTGAACAGTATGCCCATTTAGTAAGTGCACATAAGCACAGGCAGATTAATAATATCAATAGTAAATTTAGAATTTGCTGCCCTGTTGCCACCTCACTAGAAATATTAGATATGGGCAAATATTTAAATACTTGGCGGCGTAGCTCAGTTGGTTAGAGCAGTGGAATCATAATCCACGTGTCCGGGGTTCGAATCCCTGCGCCGCTACTAATGCAGTTATTGTGAGATATAATTAAATATCAGGAAATTAGTATGAAAAAGTGAGAGACCTTTCTTTGCAGGAAGGTCTTTTTCATTTTAAGTAAAATAATTTAGAACAAAATAATCAATTAAGTTTTGTAATTCCTTCATTTTATAGTAAAATAGATGAAGATTATCCTCCAGAATGTTACGACTTCGTCATTCTGATTGACAGGCAAGTCCTATATTCAAATTATCAAATATATTATTTTACCAATTAACTTTGCAAAAAATTTACAACAACACTCTATAACAGATGTCAGATCTATTAGAAAAATTCACAAATTTCATTGAAGAACATCAGCTTATTCGAAAGAACGATTATATTCTTGTAGCTGTATCCGGTGGAGTTGATTCCGTTGTACTACTTCATCTTCTTTTAAGATTAGTCGAGCCTTTTGAATTGAAAATTCAAATCATCCATATGAATCATGGTTTAAGAGGTAACCAGGCTGATCGTGACCAGCAGTTTGTTGAACAACTGGCTAAAAAGTATGAACTTCCAATAATTTCAAGAACGATCGATGTGCCCAAGTACATTGCTAAAAAGGGTCTTTCAGAAGAACAAGGTGCAAGGATTTTACGTTATCGATTTTTTAATTGGGCGTTGAATAAGACAGATGCCGATTGTATTGCATTGGGTCACCAGGCTGATGATCAGGTGGAGACTGTGATTGACCATTTTCTTCGCGGTAGTGGCGTAAAAGGACTATCTGGTATGCCGGCTCGCAGAGATAAATTTATTCGCCCGCTGTTATTTGCAACACGTCAAGAAATTGAAACTTATGCCAACTTTCATACGTTACATTACAGAATCGATTCTACAAATGTAATGGTCAAATATCGCCGCAATCGCATCAGGTATGAATTGATTCCACATTTGCAACAATACTTCAATCCCGCCATTACAGAAATTGTTCTACGTTCCGCCAAAATAATGGACGAGGTTGAAATTTATTTAAATGAACAGGCCAGATTAGCGTTGGGAACATGTCTGATTAATTTAAAAAAAAATAAAATAGTTCTTGATATTAATTCATTTTTAAACTATTTTATTATTGTTCAAAAATATATGCTTTACCTATTGATGGATCAGCTCCAGCTCAGTCGTTCGACATTATCGACTCAAAAGCTGGATCAAATTTTCAAACTAATTCGGGAACGGATTTCAGGCAAGAAAATTAACTTAAATTCAGAATGGCAACTCTGTATTCATTATGATCATTTGGTAATTACAGATGAGAAAGTTACTGATTTTAAGATTAAAGTTACAATCAACACAGCTTATAATATATTAGATGGTGAATTAAAATTTAGGACCGATTTAATCACAAAGGATAAGTTGCCCAAAAAGTTTACTAATAATCCCTACATCGAATATATCGATTACGGAAAAATTAAAGGTCCGCTGGTTATTCGTATTTTTAAGACTGGTGATCGTTTCCGTCCATTAAATTTTAAAGGAGAAAAGAAACTTTCTGATTTTTTTGTCGATCGAAAAATACCACGTCATCAAAGGAAGGAGATCCCGTTACTGGTTTGTGATTCAGGAATCATCTGGATTATTGGATATCAGATCGATGATCGTTTTAAAATTACTGATACAACAGAGCATATTTTAAGATTGCAAATAAAAAGGGAATCATCTGGATGAGCGATAGAGAATGTTTTGAAACAAATAATGAGAAATACACGGTACTGATAAGTGAAGATCAGATTAAAAGACGCGTAAAAGAATTAGCCCGAAAAATCTCAGATGATTACCGGAATAAATGTCCGATTTTGATCGGTGTGTTAAATGGTGCATTTATTTTTTTATCAGATCTGATTCGGGAGATGGATATTGATTGTGAGGTTGATTTTGTAAAAATTTCAAGTTATGGTGGCGGTCGGGTTTCAAAGGGACAAATTAAGACAAAAAAGCAGTTCGACAGCCATGTGGATGGTCGGCATGTATTAATCGTGGAGGATATCGCGGATTCTGGTCGATCCATTAAATTTCTGGAAAAAATGTTTGAGGGAACACAACCGGCCTCGTTGAAATTTATTTCCCTATTGTTAAAAGAGGGGAATGCTGTTGTCGATTTTAAAATCGATTATGTTGGGTTTACTATCCCGATAAAATTCGTTGTCGGCTATGGACTGGATTTTGATCAGAAATATCGAAATTTACGTTCTATTTATGCAATTGATTAACTTTATATCGGAGAAACTTTTATAGATGAAAAATATAATTTCAAATAATCAATCTAATCAAAATAAGTTTGATGAGAAATTAAAAATGCGCAAGCAAAATCGAAATTCATCTGGTCGCAGAGATGAAAATCGTAAAAAGAAAGACGATAGCTTTCAGTGGCAAAAAGCGACTCGAACTTTTTTATTTTGGTTAATTTTCATTATGTTTACGATATGGATTTCCCGCATGTTCAGCAACGGAGGAAAGGATGAAGATAAAATTAGTATCACACTTTTCCGACAGTTTTTAGAAAAAGGGCTTATTAAAGAAGTAGTGATCCGTGGTCAAGAGTTTCATGGTGTGTTAAAAGAACCTCAACAGGACCCTAAAAATCTTAGAAATCAAATTCAATCATTTGTGGTTATACTACCTGAGGAACTTGATATTAATACGGTTTTTACATGGATGGATGAATATGGATTTGAAGCTGAAGCAAAATCAAAAACGGTAGAGTGGTGGGGATATCTATTAAACGCACTTCCTTTTGTTATACTTATTTTATTTTGGTTCGTTCTTCTTCGTCGGATGCAGGGGGGAGGAGCCAAAGGAATTTTCTCGTTTGGAAAATCGCGGGCCAAATTGCTCACTGAAAATAAGTTGAAAGTAACTTTTGAAGATGTGGCTGGGGCTGATGAAGCAAAGCAAGAACTTAAAGAGATTATTGAATTTTTAAAAGAACCAGAAAAATTTCAAAAATTAGGCGGTAAAATTCCCAAAGGGGCGTTACTATTGGGTCCGCCAGGAACAGGCAAGACTTTACTAGCCAAAGCGGTAGCTGGAGAGGCTGGAGTACCATTCTTTAGTATGTCCGGCGCAGACTTTGTGGAGATGTTTGTCGGAGTCGGGGCTTCACGGGTACGGGATCTATTCGAGCAGGGAAAGAAAAATGCTCCATGCATTATTTTTATCGACGAACTAGATGCTGTGGGCAGGCATCGAGGCGCGGGATTGGGGGGCGGACATGATGAACGTGAACAAACACTGAATCAGCTCCTGGTTGAAATGGATGGGTTTGATTCCAATGAAGGAGTTATCTTGATTGCTGCGACCAACCGCCCTGATGTCCTGGATTCCGCTTTGTTACGTCCAGGGCGATTTGATCGGCAGATTGTAGTAGACCGCCCTGACGTTCGCGGACGAGAGGGCATTTTGAGAGTTCACACACGTAAGATTCCTTTGGCGAATGATGTCAATATTTCTGTTTTGGCAAAAGGAACACCTGGTTTTTCTGGGGCTGATCTTGCTAATTTGGTCAATGAATCAGCACTCCTCGCCGCTCGAAAAAACAAGAAAAAAGTTGCTATGGAAGATCTGGAAGAAGCTAAGGATAAGGTGCTGATGGGAACGGAGCGGAAAAGCCTTTTAATCAGTGATGAAGAGAAAAAAAGCACTGCATACCACGAGGCTGGACATGCGCTGGTTGCAAAATTGACACCAGGTTCTGATCCAGTTCATAAAGTGACTATCATTCCGCGCGGTCGTGCGTTAGGTGCAACGACGACATTGCCGATTGATGAAAAGCACAATTATTCCAAGGAGTATTGTCAAAGAATGTTGATTCACTTATTAGGAGGACGAGCCGCAGAAAAGCTGGTGTTGAATCAGTTAACCACAGGTGCAGGTAACGATATTGAGCGGGCTACAGATATCGCGCGAAAGATGGTTTGTGAATGGGGAATGAGTGAGCGGTTGGGGCCTATGACATTTGGTAAAAAACAAGAAGAAATTTTTCTGGGTAGAGAAATCGCACAACATCGAGATTACAGTGAAAAAACCGCTCAATTCATTGATGAAGAAGTTAAAATAATTGTTGAAACCGCAGCCAGTACTGCTGAACGATTGATTAAAGACAATCTGAATAAATTGAATGCACTGGCTGATGCTTTACTGGAGCGTGAAATTCTTGATGGAAATGAAATTGATGAGATTTTAAAGCAGGTGGATAAGGAACGAGAAAAAGGTCAGCAAAAAATGAAAGGCAATTCCAAAGCTGTTAAAATAAAAAAATTGAAGACTGAGAAAGAGACAAATTCAGATGATAATGAAAAGCCTGTTGTTAAAAAGAAAAGACAGACAGTTAAAAATGAGGAGTAATTAAAAATAACATGATAATAATTCACTATTTTACAACCTCAACCTGAACTGTTGAGGTTGTTTTATTCCTGGGCGCAAGCACTACAACTAAGGAGACGAAGGATGTTAGGTTTTGTGTTAAGGGATTCAGGTAAAATCAGCTCTGAACTTCAAGTTCATAAAATTTTATTAGCTGAAGGGATCAATAATATTTTTAACAATGCTAATTTATCCCACCCCTTAAATTGGAAATGGCCAAATTTGTTAACCTCATCACCGATTCTACTGATCATTTTTATTAGTATTATTTTTATCCTGTTATTCCTTTATAAAACCTCTGAGCTCATTAATAAAAAAAAGCTCGGATGGATGTTGGTAATGGTTATTCTTCTGTTTATTTTTTCCAATATACTAATTTTTATCAAAAATCAACCACCAAAGGTAAGCTTTCGTCTTTCCTTTTTTCCTCTTCAGACCGAACCAAACTTAACAAGATCGACGTGGATTGGAAAGGCGCTTTTGACTATGACGACGCAAGAAATGCAAAATTCAGTGCTGAATCAAGCAATTGTATCGCCCGTTGAATGGACAGAATTTATCTTCAAAATCGATTCTGCTAACAATTTAAATTACCTAAAAAGATTAAGTCAAAATATTCAGGCTGAATATTTTCTTATTAGCAAATTATCTGGTGATAAATTTGCTCCCAAATTAACTTATCAAATGGTTCAAGCAAATAGTGGAGAAGCTGTCATTAATGGAGAAGCTACCTTATCTCCTGAAAAATTGCCTCAAATAAGCATTCAAATGAGTAATGAAATTTTAAAATATTTTCAAATTAAACCAAAAAAAGAGGTAAAGTTTTTTACTTTTATTTCTCATGATGCTTATCAGAAATACTTGAATGGACAAAATTCCTATCGACAAAAGAAGTATCAATTCGCGTTGGAGCAGGCACAGCAGGCGATTGCAATGGATAGCAGTATGGTGGACGCATATCTTCTGACAGGGAAAATCTGGTTTATGATAGGATTAGATAAAAAAAAGAAAGGAGACTCCCCTATTGAGGAATTTGAACGAGCGAGAGAGTGGTTGTCGCGAACCGTGGAATTACATTCTACCAGAGATGAAGCCTACGCTTTTCTCGGTGAATATTATATTTATCGAGAACGCTGGTCCTTAGCAGAACAGATGTTAGTAAAAGCCTATCAGTTAAACCCGAATAATCCGCGACTTTATCTTACGTTTTCCAGACTTCACAAGTTTCGATATCAAAAGTTAGGATTCAAAAATGAAGAACAGTTGTTCAAACACGCGATTTTTATAAATCCGTGCTACGAAGATGCTTATTTGATGCTGGCTGACTATTATTTATTTGAAAATGAACGGGAAAAAGCGATACGGGTTTTGGAGCAATTTCTGGAGATCAATCCAGATTCTGTGCCTGTACTTATGGCCTTAGGTAAGGTTTATCTGGTAAGAAGAGAGATATTTAAAATTATCGAAATTTATAATCGAGTCATTGCACTGGATCCCAATAATTCTGATGCTTTTTACAACTTAGGAATACTTTATTATAACTCCGAAGATTATGAAAATGCTGAAAAATTTTTACGACGTGCCATTGCCATTGATAATCATTTAAATGCTAATCTGTACTTAGCCTATCTCTATGAAATTAAGGGGGATTATGATAAAGCGATTGAGTATCTTCGCCGACGAATTCGTTACCGTAAAGGTCTTGATGATGAATTTGCTGAGGAAGCCAGGAAACATCTGTTTAAATTGTTACATGTGGATTCGATGAAAGTAAATCATATTGACGAAAATTAGATTTTGGACTTTAAAGTTATCAAAATCCAATGAAGTATTTTGAGATTTCAAATTAATTTACATTTTAATAAATTTTTTTCGATTAAAATTAAAATATAATGGGAAAAGAGTCGAAATTTCATCTCCAATGTGGAACCAAGTCGCTGGAATTGTCCAGCCGTACTCATATTATGGGGATTTTGAATGTCACACCTGATTCATTTTCTAATGGCGGGAAATTTTTTGAACCCGAGAAAGCCATAGAGCGCGGTCTTGAAATGGTAGAACAGGGTGCTGACATCATTGATATTGGGGCCGAATCCACACGACCGGGTGCAGAACCAGTTTCGGTTGAAGAAGAATTAAAACGACTAATACCTGTCTTGGAAGGGCTTCTGAAAAAAGTTGATGTTCCTATCTCTGTTGATACCTACAAATCATCTATTGCAGAAACAGCCCTCAAAGCTGGTGCGCATTTGATCAATGATATCAGTGGATTACGGTTCGATTCGAAGATGAAGAAAGTTGTCGCAAAATTTCAGGTTCCAGTAGTTATCATGCATATCAAAGGGGAGCCGCGAAATATGCAGCAGAATCCCTATTATGAGGATTTGATTGGGGAAATATATGGGTATCTTGATGAAAGCATTCGTATTGCAGAAGAAGCAGGAATCAAACGAAATGATGTAATTGTGGATCCAGGAATCGGATTCGGTAAACGGTTGCAGGATAATTATGAAATTATAAGGAGATTGTCTGAGTTCCTAAGATTGGGCTGTCCAATTTTGATTGGACCTTCTCGAAAATCCTTTATTGGAACTGTATTAGATTTACCGCCAGATCAGAGGCTGGAAGGCACCCTGGCCGCAGTTGCTATTGGTATTCAGAATGGGGCTCACATTGTCCGTGTACATGATGTGAAGGAAGTATCCCAGGCTAGCCGTATTGCTGATCTTTTGGTGGGGAAGACGTCTCTTTTTTCTTAAATAGCGCTTGAAAGAAAACCCTCCTTATTTATCATTTCGACCGAAGGGAGAAATCAGTAAATCACCTAATTTCAATGGTTATCAGATTTCTCGCTGTGCTCGAAATGACATTATTTATCAGTTTTCGTTCAGACACTAAATAGCTTAGAAGAAATCAGAAATAGGAAAATTTACATGATACTTAGATTAGAATTATTCAAAATCGGTTTTTTAACTGTTACGCTTATTGATATACTGGACATCACAATCATATCGTATATCCTGTATAAGCTTTATATTTTCATTCGGGGTTCTCGTGCAGCCCAGATGTTTATAGGACTTGTCCTGATTCTTGTGGCTTCAGTATTTGTTCAATTTTTAGGATTGAGTGGATTAAACTGGATTTTCGAAAATCTAAGGACGGTCTGGTTAATTGCATTTGTGATTTTATTTCAACCAGAATTAAGACGAATTCTAATTTACATTGGCCAGATGCCTTTGGTCCGAGAACTATTAAAAGTAACCATCACCCGAAGGATGACCGAAGAAATTGTCAAAGCTGCAATGGAATTAATCAAGAGAGGTTTTGGAGGCCTTATTGTGATGGTCCGTAATGCCGGGATCAAATCGATTATTGAGACGGGTCAGAGTATTCAGGCTAAAGTTTCAGTGCCGCTGATTGTCTCTATTTTCAATCCTCGGTCGCCGCTGCATGACGGGGCTATCGTTATTCAAAATGAAATCATAGAAGCAGCACAATGTATCCTGCCACTAAGCCAGAATCCGGTTCTTGGACCTCAATATGGCACGCGACATTTAGCAGCGTTGGGTTTGTCCGAAGAATCTGATGCTGTTATTGTTGTTGTATCAGAGGAGACTGGAAAGGTGTCGCTAGCCTTTGAAGGAACGCTATATACCGATCTTGATTATATCAGGCTTCGCAATATGTTGAATGAGTTTCTTCAGGTGATGCCTGGGGGATGATATTTTTTTGATCTTCAATATTTTTAATATCTTTGTTAGTAACCGAGGAGAATTTATGTTCAGTATCAAAACAGTTGAGGCCCTTGGAAACTTGACCGTTGCTGATCTTTTGAATACAGATGTTACAACCGTAGAGCCTGATGTACCCATTATTGAAATTGTACGTATTTTTAGAGACCATAACTACGAAGGCATTCCAATCGTTCAGAACGGTTATCTCGTTGGCATGGCGATGCGAAGAGAATTATTAAATCTATATTTTATCACCGAGCGCGATCTCGACGAGAGTGATACCCGCAAGTTATTCCAATTAGCATCGCTCATGAATGCTGCAAAACAGCCGGTCTCATCATTTATGGATCCAGAGCCCCTCACTGTTTCGCCTGATTGTAAAGCGTCAAGATTAGCTCAATTAATGTTAGAAAATGATTTATTTACTTTTCCTGTTACTACAAAAAAAAGGGGCCTTTTTTTTCAGCCTAAAAAGCGATTTATTGGAATTGTTACTTTAACTGATATGATGCCACTGCTTTACGAGGCTATCTGTTGCGAATCCTGAGGGATCATTGGATCAAATAAGGATTGAAGAAATAATTCTTGCCATTACTCTCTTTCTTTTAGCTGCGAAAATGCTGGGTGAGCTCGTTTTACGACTGAATCAACCAGCTCTATTAGGGGAGCTTGCAGCCGGAATGATTATCGGACCCCAATTACTCGGTCGTTTTATATTTAAAGCGCCGATTCAAAATTGTGAAGCATTGAATACGATTTCCGAAATCGGGGCTGTCTTTTTTTTCTTTATTGTTGGATACAGTGAAGTCGATTTAAATCAACTCAGACGATTCGCGAAAAACTCTCTCGTTGCATCGCTCCCGAGTGTGCTGCTTTCATTTATTTTTGGTTATTTAATTGGAATATTCTGGAACTATTCGCTTCTTGCCTGCCTATTTATCGGCTTAGCGCTTTCTCTTACTGCAATCGGTGTTAGCGCCCGAACACTTATGGACCTGGGACGTCTTCATACCGATTACGGCATGCTCATTCTTGGACAAGCAATTATCGATGCCTTAAGGAGTTTATTGACGCTTTCGATACTTATCTTGTTTGTTCATCCTGAAGCTAATTTCTCAGCCAGGGCGGTTATCATGCTAATTTTTAAGTTTATCGGATTTTTTATTAGCGCTATTATTTTTAAGCTGATTATCTTAAAACCCTTGACTGCTCTGGTGAGTAAATTTTGGATCGATGAAGCAAAATTCGGCATTATGATTGGAGTAATTTTTCTGTTTTCCTATATTGCGCAAATTCTTGGCCTTCACATGATTATCGGTGCTTTTGTCGCTGGGATTATCTTTTCATTACAGGCTGAGTTTCAAACCACAGACCTGGAATATAAAGTTCGCGGTCTTTCTTATGGTCTCTTTATCCCGTTGTTCTTTTCCATCCTTGGGGCAAAAATCAATTTTGAAGCGCTCGCCGAGGGGGGACTACTTGCAATAGCCGTCATCCTTATTGCCATCGGTGTAAAATTGTTAGGCGGTTATTTAGGAGGTTTGATCATTGGCTACTCGGCCAAAAAATCCTGGATTGTCGGATGTGGGCTCATTCCTCGAACCGGTGTAGAACTGGTTGTCATTGCTGTCGCTCTTGAAGTAGGGTTGATTGATGATAAATTATTTGCTTCGATTGTAACAATGGTCGGAGTAACTGTATTTATCACCCCTTTTCTTTTAAAATTTGCCATTGAAAAATTGGAGACTGAGCCTAAAAGGCGATCATGAAATTATCCCTGCAAACGAAGCGAAGCCATCTCTATATCTACATAGAATTATGAGACCACTTCGTCCGCTATGATGGGAATTTCACGAAAAGTTAGAGTCTGAATTCCATTACTCACGAAAAATCTATACCGCCTTTAATTTATTCCACAATTTAATCAAAAGAAACGTAGCAATGACTGTAATAAAAGTCAAAATAATTGCCAATGGGTGCTCTCCATAAATCCAATTTCCCGTAGCGAACAGCGCACTGTAAACAGCAAAACAGCCCAAAACCATACACACGATCCCCATCGGTACATCCCAGTCCTGTTTCTTTTCCTCGATAGGATCATTTTCCCGTTTGGCTTGCTCAATTATTTTCTTCCAGCCCGGACCGCCTGGTCGAACCAATTTATAAAATAAACGCAATGTTTTCGTATCACTGGGTTTGGTAACCAGCGTTACTGCAATCCAGCAAATCGTTGTGATAAAAACACCTAACACTAATTGAATATGCGTTGACAGCCCGGGTAATCCCGTATGCGGATGAATCAACTGTAAATAAACTGC
>JABAOH010012538.1_pt2 | contig 59200 bp, 90 predicted proteins | sample 7062181 | NCBI WGS metagenome assembly JABAOH01 (sample SAMN14538630, study PRJNA623070) | marine sediment metagenome | biome: marine biome [ENVO:00000428]; feature: marine pelagic biome [ENVO:01000023]; material: deep marine sediment [ENVO:00002113]; isolation source: pool of 5 deep marine... | reverse complement strand
TTTATGATGATAATAATGGTCCAAACAATTTAATAGTTCAAAGTACTTCTGAAAACATTGCTGGAACAATAGGTTGGATAGATATTGATGTACTCACAACTACCCTAACTCCTGGAGACTACTGGATTGCTGTTACTTTAAATTCTGATGATTGGGGAAATCACAGAAGTTATGATCCTGGTGATGCAAACCAAAGTGCATATTTTGTAGGTAGAACATATACTGATGAAATGACTGATCCTTTTGGAACTATAACTGATAATTATGATAATGCATTAAGCATTTATGCAACTTATACAACAGGCGAAACACTTCCAGCACCAACATACCCAGTTAATATTACTGGAATAATTACTGATTCAGACACAGGTTCACCAATACAAGGAGCAACTGTCACTTGTAATGCTTTTAGTGATACAACCAATTCTACTGGTGGTTATTTCATAATGATGACATCTAATCCAGGTTCTTGTGATTTAACAGCAAGTAGAACAGGTTATATAACAGAATCAACTACAATTAATTTTCCAACTGATAGAATATATAATCAAGACTTTAGTTTAGAGTCAATTTCTGTTACACACAGTATAACAGGTAGACTTACAGATAGGGATAATAATCCAGTGGATGCAACTATTGAAGTCTATCAACAGGAAACTATTATCGATTCGGATCAAACTGATACAGAAGGAAATTATGATTTAACAATTAGCCCTGGTACATATGATCTTCAGTATGGTATACTGAACTTTTTCATTCCAAGCTTCTTTATCAAATTACTTTCTCTAGATATATCCTCCAGCTTATCTGATATAATCAATTATGTAACAAACATTGGTAATCAAAACATATCATTTACCGCTGATATCAATGATATTCAATTGATACAAACTTATAGTTTAGAAAGACCAGCAAGAGTATTAATGAATGGAAGTTTAATTCCTAATGTATCCTCTTATTCTCAGTTAACTGATAATACTTGGTTCTATAATTTTGATGAGAAAAGATTGTACATACTAGCAAACGTATCTATACCTGTTCTTACATGTTCAGATGGAACATCATATGGAGAGTGTTCTTCCACTCAACCACTATATTGTGACAATGGAGATTTAATCAATTATTGTTCTTTTTGTGAATGTCCTCCTGGTTATGAATGTCAGACAGATGAATCTTGCTCCAGAAATATTACTATTGATGATTACTACACGACATGGAGAGATGATTATAGAGTAGATAGCAGATTTTCTAACTATTTGTTCGGATCAACCTTTGATTTTGATGGTTTCTTTGATCAGATTTATGATCGTTTTCTTAAGGAACTTGAAACAACAGTTTATGGTGCAGGATACACAAGACCGACTAATTTTGATTATGGAACTGCCAACTACAATCCTGGAGAACCAGTAGGAAACCTACGTAATGTTGCTACCAAAATAATTTCTACGGTTCCAGAACTTGAGAATGCATTTTCAAGTGCTGAGTCAGGAGATATAATTTTCATAGAATCAGGAACTTACGTCGTATCCACACTTGGGTTAGTAGGAAAATCAAACATTATAATTGCGGGTAATGGTTGGGATACTGTTCTTTATCTTGCAGATGGTGTCAATTTTCCAGTAATCTATGGAACTGGTGGTTGTAGAAATATTATCATCCGAGACCTGAGAATAGAAGGTAATAAAGCAAACAACATGGACAATGCAATGACCACTGGCATAGATTTCAGAAATGGTCAAGAACGTACTTTCACAGAAAATGTGTATATTCATGATATACGTAGAATGGGATGGAGCGGAGGACATGATGGAAGAGAAAGCTACATATTCAACAGTGTTGTTATTGATTCTGGATGGAACTGTATAACTCCAGCTCGTGACTCTTACGATGGTATTATAGGAAATTATGTTGAAGGTTGGCGTGATGTTGGTATTACAACTTGGGGCACAGACCATCTTGTAATCGCAAACAATATAGCGGTTCATCCTATTCAGGATGGATTGGGGTTCGGTGGGGGGAACATCGGCATAATGGTTGAAAATCAAAATCCAGGTGGTTCTGGTACACCTTGCACAACAACAAGTGACTGTCCTCAAGGAGAAAGACCAGAAACGTGTTTCGAAAACAAATGTTGGGGTAGAACACCAAAAGATAGCCACGATGTTATCATACGCAAAAATATCGCTAGTGAAGCAAATGTCGCTCCATATGAATTGCGTTGGAGAGGAATTGGTATTTGGTCTGCAAGTTTTGATCACATTCCAGAGTGTGGTAGCTATAACATAATAATGGATGGAAATATTTGTGAAAATAATAACAGAGCTGGGTTTATTGTTTCAACATCAACAAGATATCCTGGCGAAGAGTGGGGCAGAACAGTTGTGGTTGTAAATAACTATGCAGCTGGAAATAACATTTTTGATATTGTAGGGTCTCCACATTTTGGTAATTATGTGATCCAAAGACCTGGAGTTATTTTTGAAAATAATATTGAGGGATAAAATTAAAAATAATAAAAATTAAGATGAAAATATGAAATATATAAAACAGGAAAATAATAATAATAATTATGAAATCTTACCTTTTTTTACTTATAATTATTTTTTTAATTTGTTTTTCTAATTTAGCTTTTGCAGTTGTAGAAATAACAATTGAATATGGAGAGGAAGCGTGTATCGAGAATTGGGATTGTACAGAGTGGTCTACCTGTGTTGGTGGAACTCAAACAAGAACTTGTACAGACTTAAATGATTGTGGAACGATTATTAATAGACCTGATCCCTTTGAATCTAGAAGTTGTACAGTCAGTATTCCTGGTGCACCCGGTGGACCAACTATAGGTGGTGATATAACTCCAGGAGATGTAACCACTTCAGAAGAACCTGAACCAGAAATACCACCTGAACCAGAATTAAAAGAGTCTCCCTATATTCAATTAGAATTATCAACTATAGATGAAATAGAAGCTGGTGAACCATTTACAGCAAATGTTGTAATTAGCAGCACGATTCCTATTGACACAACCATAGAATTGTTAAAGAAAAAACAAAATATTGTTCTACAAGCAGGTGAATCAAAAACATTATCCTTTGATATCTATGCCCCAGAAACTGAGGGTGATTATAATCTAGTTGCAGTAACACCTTATGCAACAGGTAATAAAACAATTTATTTGAATTATAAACCTTTGTTCCTATATGTAACTCCAATAGACAATCAAACCTATGAAATTCATCTAAAGAATTTTGATAACACCTCAGTAACAGAACTTCAGATAGTAAAAGATAATTTTCAAACTGTTTATTTAGACTATTTAGATAGAAAATTAGATTATAAAGTTAACTTAACATTTTCAAAACCAGGAGAATATATGGTTAAAGCAAAGGCAATCTCTGGATCAATATTATTAGACGAGGATGAAAGAGTTTTTGAAATTAAAGGAATGCCTACAATCGATTATGGTTTATTGACTTTGATTGCTGCTGTAATAATAATTTTAATAGTTACAATCTTAATATTTAAAGAAAGGTTTAAAAAAGTGAGTTAAATGGTTATTGTATTTGGCGTAGAATTTCCTGTTTTAGAATTTTTACTTATTTTGAATATCATAATGTTAATCTATATTGTAATAAGCATGTTTGAAATCAGGAGTTTGATTAAACTAAGAAAAGATTTGGAATCATTAATAAAAGGGAAGAAACCAGAACAAAAAAAAGAAGAAACTAAACCCGAGGAGAAAAAAGAAGAAATAAAGTCTGGAGAAAAAACTGAAGCTACAAAAGAAGAAAAAAAAGAAGAAATACAAATTGGAAGAGTATATTAAAGTTCTTTAGGTTAAATTTATAAATATAACAGTGTTATATTCATTTTAATTTTAAATAAGAATACTACCAAGTATATAGAGTGAGGACATGGTCCTTGAAGGTGTAAAATCTAGTATAGGAAAAATAAGAAAAAGGTTTGGAGAAAAGCCAAAGCTAGCCTTTTTTGTAGATGGACCAAACATGATTAGAAAAGAATTTAACCTAGACTTAAAAGACTTAAGAAAAAAAGTAGAAAAATATGGAAGGATCATAATTGGAAAGGTTTTTTTAAATCAATTTGCATCAGAAAAACTAATAGAAGCTGTTGCTAATGAAGGATTTGAAAATATTATAGCTTTAGGAGATCCGGAACAGAAAACGGATGTAGATGTTTCAATAGCTGTTCATGCAATGGAAGCAATATACAATCCTGATATTGAAGTTATAGCTCTAGCAACAAGAGATGCAGACTTCTTGCCTCTAATTCAAAAAGCAAAAGAAAATGGCAAAATAACTGTTTTAGTCACTGTTGAGTCTGGGTTAGCTGTTTCTTTAAGGCATGCCTCAGATTTTGTTGAATTGTTATAATTTATATAGATAATATATTTATTATGAAAGGCACAGCTATAACTTTGATGTTAATAATGATTATTGTTGTTTTGTTAACTGCCATTATTATAGTTTGGGCTATTATGAATGCGATAGGTTTTTTTGAAATGAATGAGATCAATGCTGTAAAACATGAATTTGGGGAGTGTAATGATAAAATAATTGAAACTGCAAGAACAGGGTTGTCTAATAGATGTATATTTTCTGCTGATAGAGGTCGAATAATAGGAACAAATGATGATATAAAATATGAAATAGTGAGTCATATAAAGGTTTGTGATAAAAGTCCTTGGGTTCTTATAAATCCTGAAAAGAATCTATGGCAAAAATGCGACATTTCTGGTAGGGAAAATATTTTTGGGTTAAAATGGAATTCAAGTTATATAAAATTTCAATTTGAACAAATAGGTGTAGAAGTAAAGGGGCAAACTGGTCGTGTTGTTGAAATGAGTAGAAAGAGTATGGATGAAAACCAAATAAACTTGTTATTAAGAATCTATTGATAAATTAATCTAGGTCGAGATTCTTGCTCTTTTGTTTCTTCTACTTATCTTAATAAGAAATTCAACTGGTATTGCTTTCTTTTCTGATTCAATTACTGTTTTTATACGTTCAAGAGATTTTTTAGAATAACTTGGAGGATTACCCCATCCTCTTTTTCTATATCCCTCCTCCCCTTGTAATCTTTGATATATCATTTCATTTAAATTAAGACTCCCGACAGGTGGAAAAATAGGTTTTATTCTCTCTTTTGACATGTGATTAATTTAATATTAAGAAATTTAAATTTTATTGATATAACTTCCATCTTAGTATAGCAGCTATGCCTCCAAGCTGATACAACTGCTCTCCTTCTCTTGTATCTCTTGAAATGATTTCAACCATTGTATTGTACTCTTTTGCCTTTTCAGAAAATGATTTTGTTTTCAAACCTTCTGAAACTAAAATGATTTCAACAGCTCCCATTTCTAATGTTTTCAAAACCTTTTCTTTTCCATAAACAACAAGACCACTTTCTTTTCTTAATTCTTCAAAAAATTTCTGAACTAAAGCCTTTTCTTTGGCAACAGCAGCCTCTGCAAGAACATCTTGAGACCTTTGAACCAATTCTTCTAAACCTTGCTCATCAGTGTATCCTGTATTTTTAACACCTATAACTTGTTTTTTGGTATCAGTTTCTAGATAGTCTTTGTCAAAAAAATCATTTTTAGCAGGCCCTGGACCTCCAATTATTATGCCTTTAAGATTAAATCTAGAAAATAGTTCTTTAATACCTGCTGCAATTTGCTTGTACCAATCATTTATTAAACCTTCTCTTACTCTTTGATACCTCATTTGTGATTGACCACCTTTAATTGTTTTACCGGGGACTATTGATTCTTTTTTTCTTAAAATCTCAATCTTCTTTCCTTTTAAAAGAGCTATTGTGGCTTCTCTATTATCCATAACCAGAAGTCCATATAATTCTTTTTCAGCAACCATATCTTGTAAAGGTTCTAATTCAAATTTCTTGTCACACCAGTATTTTTTAACTCTTAATTTTTCAGGTGGTTGAATAAGCCAAACTTTTATATCAGACTCTCCTTCAGCTTCAGAAACATTTCCTGAAAAAATAACAAGACCGTTTTCAGGAGTTTTATCAAAAAATTTTAATTCTTGAAGTATTTTATCTAATGCCCCTATAACATTGTTCCTAACAGTTTTGTTTTTCACGTTTTCAGTTAAGGTTTGTTCTTGTCTTATCATGTTTACTGCTTCTTGGAGATTGAAACCAGCAGGAATATAAAAACTAACCAATTCTGTATGCCTACCTTTAACACTTTCTAGTTCTTCCAAAATTTTTCTTAACTGATAGATATCTTCTTCTACCATATAGATCACTCTAAGAAAATAGTCTATTCAATTGAATTTAAATTTTCCATTTTATCCACATGTAGAGTTTATCATTATAGTATTTAAATATTTTAATTTAGGGTTTCTAAAAATTCCCATTAAAATAAAAACTAATAAAAGTTTTTTCAAAATAATTATATAACTATACTCAATTTTATTGGTTGATTTTCAATTTGAGTATCTCCTTTTCCAAATTCTATGTTCTTTAATTTAACAGTTCCTTTAATATCATCAAAAACATCTTCTAATCTTTTCTGTATGTCTGTATCACAATCTATTGTTAGTTTTTCAAAAGGAGTATTAAGAGAAAGACCTCTTTTGTTTTTATACTGTCTTACAAACGATATTATTGCTACTGTCATATCACCTGTTTCCTCATTTTCTTTATCAATTAATTTTTCATTGAATTTTGGCCATGAAGAAACGTGAACTGAAATTTCTTTTTCAAATTTTCTAAAAAATATTTGCCAGACCTCTTCTGTTATATGAGGCATTATTGGAGCTAACAACTTGTTTATTGAAACAAGAACATTATATAAAGTGTACAAAACAGGCTCTTTTAATTTGTTTTCATACAATCGATATTTTATCATTTCTAAATAATTGTCAGCCAAAACATGCCAAACAAAACTATGCAAGGCTTCAAATGCAGAAGTGAATTGAAATTTTTCTAAATCATTTGTAACTTTTTTTATTAGTTTTTGTAATTTTGACATCATCCAAGAATCAATTAAAGTTAATCCTGTTTTTTCTATTTTTTCTTCTAAATGAGGAATTGAAAACCTGAAAATGTTCCAATATTTTGTTAAAAACCTGAAAGTGAAATCCATGTCTTTCCAAGAAAATGGAACATCGTTCCCATATGCTCCCATCATTATCATCCCAGCTCTTATAGTGTCTGCTCCATGCTTGGATAAAACATCATCAGGCATAACAAGGTTTCCCAAGCTTCTGTGCATCTCTCTTCCATCAGGCCCACGAATCATACCATTTATCAATATTTTTTTCCAAGGTTTTTCTTTTGTTTCTAAAAAGCATCTTAAAATCGTATAATAAGCCCAAGTTCTTATTATATCATGACCTTGTTGTCTAACATCATTTGGATACAATTTTTTGAAAAGCTCTTTGTCATTTTTCCAATAACCAGAAATTATTAAAGGTGATATAGAAGAATCTACCCAGCCATCACAAATATCAGTTTCTCCTATTAATTTTCCTCCACAAACACATCTTTCTTGGATGTGTTTTTCAATAGCAGGATTAACTGGTAAGTCTTCTTCTTTTGGATAAAATATTTCTCCACAATCTTCACAATACCAGAAGGGTATTGGTGTTCCAAAAACCCTTTGTCTAGATATTATCCAGTCCCAATCCATTGATCCTACCCAATTTATTAATCTCTTTTCCATGTAAGCAGGGTACCACTCTATGTTTTTTGATAATTCTAAAATATCATTAGAAAATTTAATAGCTTCAATTGCCCACTGTTTTTTAATTAAGAATTCTATTGGAGTTAAACAACCTCCTCTTTCTGTGTGACATAAAACATTATGCTTAAACTTCTTTTCTTTTTCTATTAATCCCATCATTCCCAATTCTTCAACAATTTTATTTCTAGCATCTTCTAAGGTTAATCCTTTAAATTTTCCTGCATTTTCATTCAATTTTCCATCTTCTGTTATAATATTTATATGGGGTAAATCGAATCTTTTTTGCCATCTAATATCTTCCTCATCTCCATAAGTACAAGTATAAGCTGCTCCTGTTCCAAACTCCATATCAACTTCCTTATTTGTTAGAATCGGCACTTCTCTATTGTATATTGGAAGTTTGGCTTTCTTGTTAACAAATTTTTTATATCTTTTATCATCTGGATGAACAAATATGGCAACACAAGCAGGAAGAAACTCTGGTCTCGTTGTTGAAATTATTATATAATCTTTACCAACTGGAATTTTAATATCATAAAGAACTCCTTCTTGTTCTCTATAACCAACTTCTGCTTTTGCTAAGGTTGTTCCACATTTAGTGCACCACATAACAGGGTGTTCTACTCTTTTTAACAAATCTTTTTGATACAATTTTAAAAGAGTTTTTTGAACAAATGCTAAATAATCTTTACTATCAGTAGAGTATTCATAATCCCAATCAGCAGAATAGCCCATCTCAATCATTTTAGACTTCAATTTTTTTATATTGTCTTTTGTCCAATCTTTACACAATTCTAAAAATCTTTCTTTGAAAGTTTTTTTGATTTTATATTTTTCCTCGACTTTAAGTTCTGTTGGTAATCCATGACAATCCCAACCTTGAGCTAAAAGAACATTGAAACCTTTCATTCTTTTGTATCTAGAAATAAGATCCATCCAAGTCCAATACAAAACATGACCCATGTGAGGAACTCCAGAAGTAAATGGGGGTGGTGTGTCTATACAAAAACTAGGTTTAGAACTATTTCTATCAAATTTAAATAAATTGTTTTCTTGCCAAAACTTCTGAATCCTAGGCTCAACTTCTTTAGGATTATATCTTGTTTGCATGAAAGAACATTTGTGAGAACAAATAAATAAATTTTCTCTATTTGGTGAATTTACTCAAACCAGCTTTAGGAAGTTTATCAGTATCAATTTCAACAATTTTTTTGTTTACAGTAAAAGCAGCATTAAAAACAGGGATGGAATCAACAAAAGCTAAAGGAATTCCATAATGAGCATGACCATGAATAGCAAAAGTTGTTTTTGTTGTTTTAAGAACCCTTTCAAATTTTTTAGAACCTAGAACATTATAAATATCATGATCTTCACCCTTCAGAGTTTTATAAGTTGGAGAGTAATGAGACAAAAGAATCTTTGTTTGAGTTGTCAAATTATTTAACAAGTCTTTAACCTCTTCTACTCTATCTTTATAAGTCTTTTTTATGCCTGGAATATTTCTCCATTGCCACCAAGTTGGAACATCTAAAGAACCTCTTGTTCCAACAATTCCAATTTTTTCATTTTTTATCTTTAACTCAATTTTTTCATCATCTAAAAAGATTATTCTCTTCTTACATATTTTTTTAATGTCTTTAATGTCTTCATCAAACTCCCTATTACCAAATACAGCAACAATTGGACACTCCCATTTTCTTAGTTTTAAGAAATCTAATATTAAGCCATATATTTCCGGACTTCTATATTCATAGATATCTCCTGCTAATAAGAATAGATCTGGTTTTTTAGCTTTTTTTAAAACATTCCAAAATGGTTCTAAGTCCATTCCCAAAGCATCTAAATCTGATATTGCTCCAATAATCATAAGATTTATTTCTTGTATAATACTTTTATATTTGAGGGCCGGTGGTCGAATGGAAAGACGCTGCTCTCGCACAGCAGAGATTTTGGGTTCAATTCCCAACCGGTCCACTATTTAAAGATTTTTATTCTCAAGGAGAAAAATCTTTAAGAATAAACTCTACTAAGTAATTAATCCCAGTGATTTTTATGACAGAAAATAAAGTGGTTACCAAGACTACATCTAAACCTATTAAATCTGTTAACTGGAAAAAACAAAGAAGAAATTTAATTATAAATTATGAAGTTTCTAAATTCACAAAGGCTTTTAGAGGAAATTTCATAACATTAATAATTTCTGCCTTAGGTTTGGTATCTGCTTTAAGTTGGAATGATGCAATAAAATCGGCAATAAACACACTTTTTCCAACAAATAGTGATCTAATTTATAAATTTTATGTTGCGGTCATAGTTACTATTATATCTGTAGTAATAACTTATTTCTTATCCAGAATTAAGCCGAATAAATAAAATTATATTTAAAAATAATAAAAACTGTATTTATCGACATGGGCGGGTAGCTTAGTCTGGTGGAGCGTCCGGCTGATAACCGGAAGGTCGGGAGTTCGANNAGGAGGTAGTGGAGAAGAGAGAGAAAAGGATGAAAAAAAGATTGTTTATAATACCTATTTTAAATTCAAGTGGTATATAGATATTCCTGAAATACTATCTTTACCAGTTGAAGAATTGTGGTCTCCAAAACTTGTAGGAATAGTAGATAATCCACTCTCTGTTCAACTCAGGGATATTAAAAAACTCGAATTTCAAAATCCACCATATTCTGCTGCATATAGACTAAAAGGTAGACTGGGAAATCCCATAGATTATAGCAGAGCATTTGTAATTCAAGTCGCTGGTTGTGTTTATAGTTGTGTTTTTTGTTATGTTCCACCTGAAATAACTGCCAGTGATCTAAATTTTGGGAAATATTTTTCTGTAAAAGAAATAATTGATTACTTTTTAAGAACAAGAAAAGAATTTGAAGAACCTATAAATGTGATAAGAATTAGTGGAGGTGAAGCAACCACAATAATACCAGAAATAATTTTAGATGTTTACAGCGAAATAGAAAAAATAGAAGGAACCTATCTTTGGATTGACACCAACTTATCTACAACAAAATATATAGAAAAACTGGAAAGTGATTTAAGAAACATTGTGCAAAAAAGAAACGTTGGCGTTGTAGGATGTTTTAAAGGTGTTTGTAAAAAAGATTTCTCAATACTTACAGGGGCTAAGCCAAGATTTTACGAAAAACAATTTGAGACTGCAAAACTATTTTTAGACTGGAAATCTGATTTCTATGTTTATTTACCAGCATTAATTTACGAAAATAATATTGAACAAAAAACTAGAGAATTTATTGAAAGATTACAAAGATTAAATAAAAATTTACCATTGAGAGTAGAGATGTTAATAATAAAAAAATATCCAGCTGCAACTAGAAATATGGAACTAAAAGCAAAAGAAGGAAGACCAATACCAAAAACAGACCAAAGAATGGTTTTTGATTTATGGTATAATAAACTTCTTCCAGAATTCTATTCTAAGGAAATGTTAAATAAGTTCTGTTGTGAAGTTCCTTTGTGATTTTATGAAAATAATTAAACGTGGTGCAGAAGCTATTTTGTATCTTGAAAATAAGCATTTAGTTAAAGAAAGGATTAAAAAAAGTTATAGGGTTTCTCAAATTGATGAAAAACTAAGAAAATTAAGAACTAGAAAAGAAGCTAAATTAATTTCAAGAGCCAAAAGATGTGGTGTAGAAACCCCAAACATAATTTCTGTTGATGAAAATGATTTTAAAATAAAAATGGATTTTATAGATGGAAGAAGATTGAAAGAGTTTTTTAATGAAACTGATGATGAAAACAGAAAAGAAACAGCAGAGAAATTAGGAAAGTCTATTGGTTTATTACATAAGCATGGAATTGTTCATGGTGATTTAACAACAAGCAACATGATCTTAAAAGATAATAAAATATTCTTTATTGATTTTGGTTTAGGAGAATTCTCTAGAAGAATAGAAAACCAAGCTGTAGATTTATCAGTTTTAAAAGAAGCCTTCAAATCAACTCATTTTAAATATTTAAATCTATTATGGGAAAGTTTTATAAAAGGTTATAAACAAACAAATGATAACTTTAATAAAGTTTTGGATACTTTAAATGATATAGAAAAAAGAGGAAGGTATGTTAAAAGATGAACGAAGAACAAAAAACTGAAAAAGAAATTGAACATGTAGAAGAAAAGAAAGAGAATATAGAACATAAAGAGGAAAAACCAAAAGAGGTAAGAATTAATTTAACTAGATTGGGAAGTAATAAAAAAGAGGTTTTAGAAAACATAAGCTTCATAATTACCATAATTTCAGCTATTTTATTTGCTGTTGGAATTGGTTTAGGTAGCTTTATTCAAGGAACAATATTTTTATCAGTTTTTGGTTCATTTTTTGTTATGATTGGAATAGTAATTTATATTATATCTCAATTTATGTGATGGACAATGGCTAGAATACATGCAAGAAAAAAAGGGAAAGCTGGAAGCAAAAAACCTGCTATACCAGCCAAATGGGTTGGATATAAAGATAAAGAGGTTGAGAGATTAGTTATAAAACTAAGAAAAGATGGTTTACAATCTTCAAATATAGGAAGAATTTTAAGAGATCAGTATGGAATACCTTCTGTTAAATCAATAACTAAAAAAACTGTAACAAAAATTTTAGAAGAGAACAAAATCTTGCCTGAGATACCTGAAGATTTATTAAATTTATTAAAAAGAGCTGTTGTTCTTAGAGACCATTTAGCAAAAAATAAGAAAGATTATACATCTAAACATGGATTAGAACTTTTAGAGAGTAAAATAAGGAGATTAATAAAATATTATATTAAAACAAAGAAATTACCTAAAGATTTTAAGTATGAACCTGAGAGAGCTAAATTATTGGTTGAAACAGTAAAGTAATATATTATTTGATGTAATAATATTTCTAATGAAACAATTCACTGATTTAATAAACAAGGCAATTGAAAAGATAAATTCTACAAATAGTTTAATACAAATAGTTTCTGATTTAGATTGTGATGGTATAGCAGCAGCATCGATTATGGCATCAAGCCTGATTCAAAAAGATAAGAGTTTTCAAATAAGTTTTGTTAAGAGAATTAATGATAGAATAATAGAAACTTTAAAAGAAAGAAGCCCTGAATTAGTTATATTCACTGACATGGGCTCTGGATATTTAGATTTAATAAATAAATTGGATTTTAATGTAATAGTTCTTGATCATCATCAAATAGAAGGTTCGCCTTCTGAGAATGTTATTCATATAAATCCCGAGGAAGTTGATTTAAGGCTCTCAGGCTCTGGAACAACTTATTTATTAGCAAAAGAAATGCTCAAAAACAATTCTTTAGCACCATTGGCAATAGTTGGAACAATAGGTGATGTTTCTTATTCAACGAACTCAAAATTATTTGAAACTCCTTTAATAGATGCTGAAATCGGTTTAAATCTTTTTGGAAGATTTTCAAGACCTTTACATAAGGCATTGGAATATTCTGAGATTCCAGGAATAGATGGAGAAGCAAAAGCAATACAATTTTTATCAGAAATAGGAATTAAGCCTCAAGAAAATGGTGAATGGAAAAAATTAAATGATTTAAATGATGAAGAAAAAAGAAGACTTACAGATGCTATTGTTAAAGAGAGTTTAAAGCATGAAAAATTCAGCAAAAAATTAATTTTTGGAGATGTTTTAACCTTGAAAAATTTTCCTGATGAATTAAAAGATGCTAAAGAATTTGCCACAATCTTGAATGCTTGTGCTAATATGAATGAGCCAGCAACAGGTTTGGCCTTATGTTTGAGTAATAAAAAAATTTTGGAAACTGCTAGAAACTTGTTAAAGGCTTATAGAAAGGTTATAGGAAATTACATGAGATGGATAGAAAATAACCCCAATAGTATAAAGAAAACAGAGTTTGCAAATTACATATTAGCTAAAGATTTTATAAATGAGAATTTTATTGGAACAATAGTTTCTATGCTTTTTAGGCCTGCAGAAAAAACATTAATTGGTTTTGGAGATTCAAAAGATGGGATTAAAGTTTCTGGAAGATCTAAAGAAGTTAACATAAGAGATATAATAGTAGAAGCTGCAGGAGCTTGTGGTGGAAGAGGTGGAGGTCATAAAACAGCAGCAGGAGCTATCATACCTTCTGGAACTCAGGAAAAGTTTATTGAAAATTGTGAAAATCTTTTAAAAAGGTCTTCTGCGTGATTTGATGTCAGAATTATTAGATATAGTAGATGAAAATGATAATGTTATATCAAAAAATACTAGAGAAAACATATGGAAAAGGGGTTTAGAACATAATGTTAGAGTAGTAAATATGTTTTTATTTAATTCCAACGGCAAATTACTAATTCCAAAACGTTCTAAAAATAGAAAATTGTTTCCTGGTTGTTATGATTTTTCTTGCGGAGAACATCTTATTTCTGGAGAGGATTATCATTCTGCAGCAATTCGTGGTTTAAAAGAAGAATTGGGAATAACTAATGTTGAAATTTCAGAAATGGGAAAGTTAACACCAAAAGATGGTGTAAATTGTTTCATGAAAGTTTTCAAAATCATTCACGATGATGAAATAAATTACGATCGTAAAGGTATAGAATCTGTAAAATTTTATTCGTTAGAAAAAATTCGTGATATACTAAAAAGAACTCCTGAAAAATTTAAACCCGATTTCAAAGTTGTTTTTAATAAATTTTTCGGTTTATAGAAACATGTTTTACTAAGATTTATAAAGTTATGTATCATATTTAATTTCTATGGCTTCAAAGCTAAAGGGTAAAGAGTGGTATCAAATTGTTGCACCAAAGTTTTTTGGAGACTTTGTTATAGGCGAAACTATAGCAATGGAACCAAAACAATTGAAAGGAAGAATCATTGAAACTAGTTTAACAGACATAACAGGTGACCCAAACAAATACTATTTAAAATTTTACTTCAAGGTTGAAGATGTAAAAGGTAAAAAAGCTATAACAAGATTCTCTGGACACGATTGTACAAGAGACTATCTAGCAAGAATTGTGAGGAGAAGGGCAACTAGAATTGATACTAATGATATTGTAAATCTAAAAGATAATAAAATGAGGATAAAATCCGTGGCAATTTCTAATAGAAAAGTTAGTAAAAACGTTGAAATCAAAGTAAGAAAAAATATAAAAGAACTCATAACAAAAAATGTTAGTAAGATGAAAACAGAAGAATTTCTTAGAGAGATCATTGACGGAAAACTTCAGCAAAAAATAAGAAAAGCCATAAGCAAAGTTTATCCTTTAAGATACTTTGAGTTTAGAAAAACAGAGGTATTAGTCTAACGTAATTTTAATTTAATCTTTCTTTTCAAATATGAAGAAAAATATTGTCCGTATTTCTTTTGTATTTCTGGTATCTTCCAATCATCTGGTTTTATAATTTTTCTACATTTTGAACTCCCACATTTACATTCAAAAGGCTCGAACTCAGACTCCATGAATGCATAATCAACAAATATCTCTTCTTTAGGATTGATATTTCGAATAGCTATGTAAACATTAGAGCCTTCAAAACCAATGTTTGGTTCACAAGAATGATTCGGTGCTCCAGTTTCTTCAACTTCTTTTCTATTTGCAGGTACTATCCAGAAATCGTCATGTATCTGAATTCCTATATGCCCCATGATTTTTCGGTATTTTGCTATCTAAGAACGAGGAACAACAATACCCCCAACAACTTGAACAACTTCACCTTTAGAAATCGGCTTAATAGCCATCAATCCAGTGCCATGAATACTGGACTTGAAAGGTTTCGCTTTTGGGGTTAGCCATCTATGTTTCCAAAAAATATATAAATCTTTCATTTTATCTAAAGTTAATTTAATAAATATTTATATAAAAATTGTACACCAAATGAAATTTGAACTCCAAATATTTTTATGTTCAAAACTATAGAAAAACAGAAGTGTTGTGATTATTCCTCTTCTTCTGCTTGTAGTATGGCTGTTGAAATCCAAAACATTCCACCCAATAGTATGAGTATAAAAGCTAATGAATAAGCCATCATTATTGAAACTGTGGTTGAACCAACAGCAGGCTCAACAGAACCTGCTATTAAAGATCCGAAAAATACACACACCGTTCCTATAACCCAAAAAACTATAGTCCTTATATCCGCCATGAATATGAATTTTTTTCTTACGTATTTAAACATTATGGTATTTTTAAATACTTTGAAAATTTAATCATTTTTGCAGAGGATTAGGTTGGGGAGCTACCGGTTCCCTGTAAGTGCAAATCCGGTTTATGGCGCGATCGAAGCTTTAGGGCGATGTTAAAGATTTATGAAGCCCTATTAACTGACTGAGAAGCTTCGTCCTCTGGAACTGGAATTATGGTGAACTGGCTGAGACGGGGAACCGAGCAAGCCTAAGTCATAGTTTTGGTGTTCAGGGGGTTGCGAAGTGGAGAAGGTTAATAGGATAAACTTTGTAGATGTTTAACAACCACCAAGAGCGTATCCTCTGCATACTTTTAGAGAAAGCTTTAAAGCTTTTAAAAGTAAAAGTTATTTCTATGAAATACGGATATCAATACCAAAAGTCTAATAAAAATGTTTTTATAGCTATATTTTTACTTGGAATTTTATTAGGAGTTTGGATAGGATATTTTGTTTCTTTTGAATTTTATCAACCAGAATCTAAAACAATAACAAAATATGTTTACAAACCATCAAATGTTTCTTATTCTTCTGCTGAAATAAATTTACCTGCAGTTGATCAAAATGGTGATGGTGTTATAACTCCATTAGTAGTAGAAGTAAAACCTGGTGATGGGAAAATACTAACAAACATTGAAAAACTTTTGTTTTGGGTTGATACTCAACAGTCTATACAAATAGCAAAACAGGTTGCAGAAAATGTAACAAAATTAGATGTTGATAATTATGATTTAATTTATACTGTAAAAAGTGAAGCAATCTTAGTTGGCGGACCTTCTGCAGGAGCCTCATTAACAGTAGCAACAATAGCAGCTCTAGAAAATAAAGAAGTAAAAGGTGATATAATGATGACTGGAACAATAAATCCTGATGGAACAGTAGGAACAGTTGGTGGAATTTTAGAAAAAGCAGAGGCTGCTAAAGATGTAGGAGCAAAAGTATTTTTAGTTCCCAAAGGTCAGGGAACTCAGACTTATTTAAAACCTGAGGAAAGTTGTGTTAAAAGAGGTAGTTTCATATTTTGCACAACAAAGTACGAAGAAATTACAATAAATATAGGGAAAGATGTTGGAATATCTGTAATAGAAATTGAAGATATAAATGATGCATTAAAATATCTTATCTTTTAGTATTTTTTCTATGTTTAGATCTTTTCTTATGCTTCTTTTTTCTCTTTCTTTTAACTCTTTTTATTATTCTGGCTCTTTCCAAAACCTTTTTTGGGTCTTTATAATATTCTGAAAATATTGCTGCAGCGTCTTCAAAATAGGTTATTTTTTTCTTTTGCATCCATTCTAACAATACTTTTCTTCTTTCTATTTCTCTTTTCAGAGAATTTATAGACTGGCCTTTTATCCTTGATAACTCTTGTAACAACCAAGAATCTCCGGCATATTTTCCAAACGTATCTTTTTCAGGCAACCAGTAATAATATCTTATTTGCCTTGCCTTTCCTGTTTCAGGATCAACTGATTGTATTTCATCAATTTCTTTAACCCTTCTCTCAGACTCTCCTTTTTCTCTAGCATGGACCATTACTATTACTAAATCCAAAGTATCAACCAAAGCAGGAGACAATTCTATAGGAGGTGTTTCTAGTCTGTAGATAACATCCTCAACTCTTCCTGCATGCATTGTTCCGAGAGCAGGTATTCCAGAGGCCATTCCTTGAAACATGACATAAGCTTCCTTACCCCTAACTTCTCCAACTATAACATAATCAGGAGTTTGTCTAAAAGATGTTCTTAATAAATCAAACATTGAAACTTCTCCAACACCTTTCATAAAACTAATTCTTGTAACAGCTGGCACCCAGTTTTCATGTGTTAGATTTAATTCTCTTGTATCTTCTATTGACACTATCTTAGCTGTTGGAGAAATGAACATTGATAAAACATTTAAAAAAGTTGTTTTTCCAGTACCTGCGCCTCCTGACACAAGTATAGAAGCTCCACTCTCAACTGCCAACCATAAGTAAGCTAATATTTCACTATTTACAGTTTTTCTATTCATTAAGTCTATTGGCGATAACGGTATTTGCACAAACTTTCTTATTGTAAAAGAAGGTCCTCTAGTTGTAACATCTTTAGTAAATGATGCCTGAACTCTAGAACCATCTGGCAAAGAACCATCTAACAAAGGCTCAGCATAAGAAATGAATCTTCCACACCTCTCAGCAAGTTTTACCACAAACTCTGTTAATTGTTTTGTATTATCATAAACAATGTTAGTTTTAATAGAACCAAATTTTCTATGAACAATATAAATTGGTATTCCGATTCCATCACATGATATATCTTCAATATAAGGATCTTGCAACATAGGTTCTATTTCATTTAAACCAATAAAATCTCTAAAGATATAATACATTATTTTTAGATAAGATCTCTTTGACAGTTTTATTTGATATTCATTCAGAATGTTTTTAACATGCTCTTCTAAGTATTCTATTGCCTCTCCTTTCTTTTTTATTGCAGAGAGCTCAATATCCAAAATTTCTAGTAAACCGCTAACTAACTTATTTTTGATTTGTTTCTCTTTTTCAGATAATTTTGGTTCACTAACATTATATACTACTTCCTTTTTTTCTTCGTTCCAACCAATATTAACTCCAGCAAAAGGAGGTATCAGAGCATACCTAACTTTTATTTTTTTTACTTCAGGTAAAGCTTTTGGTTTTCTTTTAAAAATTTTAAATTTAGGCAATTCTCTTTTTTTATTAGAAACTTTACGTCTTCTCTTTTTTGTTTTTTTCTTAGCCTTTTTCTTTGCCATGAAAATTTATAGGTTAGAGTAGTAATTAAAGGTTATGATGTTTGAACTGTTATTTCATGTTCTTCGTTTTGAGGTAAAACAATTGTAAAGCTTATTTCACCGTTAGTGCCAGAATTAAATGGTGAACCAGAAATAGGAATTGAATTGTTAAGAACATCATAATTCGTGTTTATCAAAAGTCCTGTTATATTATATCTAGCTGTTATTGTTGAATCAGAAGTATCATTCCACTGTATTAAATCTTGAGACCAAAAAATGAGTTCTCTTGTTATTAGTACAAATGTTGTAGAAACATTTGTTTTAAGCCAGATATTGCTAGAAGTGTCATTATTATAATTGAACCAAGAAGTTGTCTCATCAAACCAAATTTTTCTAGCAGTAGTAAAATTTGTATTGGTGAAATTGTTAGTTGTTCCTGATTCTCTTATATAATAGTCATTATTTTTTGATCGTGATATTGAACCTCCTGTTATATTATTGTTAAAACTAGACTTTAATGAGACACCAAAAGTATTGTTACTAACTGTATTATTTATTAGATTATTGTAAGAACTGGAAGATAAAGTGAGAGCATACCCAACAAAAAAATTTATTGTATTGTTACTAACTGTATTATTTATTAGATTATTGTAAGAACTGGAAGATAGAAAGATACCGTTTATATTATTATTAGCTATGTTATTATTTATGTTATTATTGGAACTAGCATAGATGGAAATGCTATAGCCATTGCTACTGCCTATATTGCTAGTTAGAGTATTATTATTTGGTCCATCATATAAATAAATTCCTCCATCAAAATCAGTTATATTACAATTCTTTATTGTATTATTCTTAGTACTACTCCCAGTTAGATAAACCCCAGAAGTTCCTGCAATATCATTACCATCAATATTGTATTCCTGACAGTCTAAAGTGGAGTTTTGAACACCTGAAGAAAATTTAATAGCTCTTTGATCACCAATATAGACATCTTCAGCAAGACAGTAAATTTTATTATTCTCAGTTATCTCATAAGGAATTATACTTTGATATATGTAAACATTACATTGTACTTCTTCCTCTTCAATATAAAAAATTATTTTAGGTGTTTCTGTATAATCTGCTGTTACATAAAAACTATGATTGGTTTCGGGTGGAAGGTTTACACCATAATTTACAGTAACTAATTCTTGTGGATCAAGTTTATCTATACCTAAAAAAATGGGATTTTGAAAATCTATGTATAATCTAAAATTACTAAGTGAAATTTTACCACAATTTTTCATAGTTAAAGTTTTTTCTACTGTATCAATATTTTCCAAACTTAAGCATGCTCTTGATCTCAAATAAGATTTATTAAAAGCTTCTTCAGGGAAAGGCTTTAAAGTAAATTCAGATAAAAATATCATGGCTAGAACAGTTATGACTATTGCTATTAACAAAACTAAAATAACAGTAACAATTGGAAAAAGCCCTTTTCTCATAGTAATAATTTAAATCTTGCTACTTAAAATTATGAACATGTTAAGCGAAGAAATCTTGAAGAGATTGCAAAAAGCAGGCTACAAAATAATAGGTAAGAATAAACACAGTGCTGTAAAGCTTTGTCTTTGGACTAGAAAATCTATTAGAGCTGGTGAAAAAGAATTTTGCTATAAGGAAAAATTTTATGGAGATATTGGAATAAAATCTCACAGATGCCTACAAATGACTCCTTGCCTTCAATTTTGTACGCTGAGGTGTGCTTTTTGTTGGAGAGACACTTCTATTACTTATCCTAAATGGATGGGTGAAATGGATGAACCTGAAAATATTATTGAAAAATCAATAAAAGCTCAAAGAGAATTGTTATCTGGTTTAGGTGGAGTTTCTCATTCTGAAAAACATCTAAAAGAAGCAATGAATCCTTCACATGCTGCAATTTCTTTAGCAGGTGAACCAACAATTTATGAAAGGTTACCTCAATTAATAGAAGCATTTCATAAAAAAAATATTAAAACTTTTCTTGTTACAAATGGAACACTTCCAAAAAGATTAGAATCATTAGAAACTTTACCAACACAATTATATGTTTCATTGTGTAGCAATAGCAAAGAGATGATGGAAAAAACTCAAAAACCTTTGATTCTTGATGCTTGGGAAAGACTTAATAAAACTTTGGAATTATTACCAAATATAAAAACAAGAAGAGTTATCAGATTAACAATGATTAAAAATTTGAATATGTTTGAGCCTGAGAAATATGCAAAATTGATTGAGAAGACTTTACCTGATTTTATTGAAGTAAAAGCTGGGATGGCTGTTGGGTTTGCAAGATTACAAAACAGAATTAAATATGAAGACATGGCTTCTCATGGAGAAATAAAAGAATTTGCTGAAAAAATTGCTGATTCTATAGGTTATAAAATTAAAGATGAAAAGAAAGATAGTAGGGTTGTTTTATTAAAGAAATGATTTAACCTTTATTAATCTCTTCTTGAATTTCTGTTTCTGATAAAGCTCTATCCCAAATTCTAACTTCATCTATTATACCGTCAAAAGTCCGTCCTGCATCTTCAAAATTACCTATCCTCAAATCTATATCAGTATCATCTAAAACACTTCCCACGCCTTGTTGATCCCAGCTAATACTTAGAGCTCCATTTCTGTACATTTTGATATATTGGTTTTCATCTTCATTGTAGACAAAAGCAACATGATTCCAATCGTTAAATGATACCACTTCTGTATAAGCCATAGCAGTTGAAGTAGAATGTCGCACCTTTGCAAAAACAGTTCCATCATTGTGCATCCTTAATGTATAACCTTCACCCTGGTTATCACCTACCCTGTTTTCCTTACTAACTATTCTTCCATAACCAGTTTCTCCACTTGACCTAGGATAGATCCATGCCATAACTGTTATTGCAGTCTTACCATAAACACTTAGAGAAGAATCTGCTGTAACTTTTACCAAATCTCCCAAAGCATCAAAATCTAAAGCTTTTCCAAATTCAGGTTTGCCATCCACCCATGTTGGGCAGTATCCATTGTAACAAATTTCTGTTCCATTGTATAATGTTCCATCGTTTCCATAAACAGAAGAATCACGAGCAGTTGTTCCTCCGTCTTCATTAAAATTTAAGTAAAGTACACCCTCAAAATAAGGTGGTCTGTAAAAAAATATTTTAGGTGTTTCTGCATAATCTGAAGAAACTTGGATATCATGATCTCCTGGATAGATTTCTTCTATATAGCTGATTTGTATAATTTCTCCAGAATCTAATGCTTCAGAATAATGAGCAATTGGTTCAGAATCAAGATAAACAATAAAATTGCTAAGTTCAACTTTACCACAGTTTCTTATTGTTATTTTTTTATTATTTATGTCTATATTCTCAATTTTTAAACAACCTTCCTTTTCCAAAGTTTTTTCTAATTCCCATTGAGTTTGTGGTGAATATTCTAAGAACCATTGAAATGTGATAAAAATTAATGAAATAATTATTAACAAAACTAAAATTACTACTATGGCTGTAGAAATTCCTTTTCTCATATTAATAAATTATTTTTTTGCTTAAAAAACAAGCTAGTTAACTTTATTGAAAGGTGTCCCTTTTAAAAAATTTTCTATATTTTTAATAAAAATTTCTTGTTTTGCTATTCTCGCTTCTTTAGTTATATAACCTATAGGAGGATATGTTATGCAATTTTTACATTTTGAAAGTCTATTTAATTCTTTTTGAGTTGCTAGATCAGAATGATCCCAAATAAAAGTTATATCTCCTTTTTTGAGTCTCTCTTCTAAAGCGTTAATATCTATTAATTCCATTGGTGCAGTATTTACAACAATAGCACCTTTTTTAATTTTCTGAATTCTCTCTTTATTCAAAAAATTTTCAGTATCCTTTGTAAGGGAGAGATGTAAAGAAAGAAAATCACATTTGGGAATCAAAACATTAAAATCCTCATATTTTATACCTTTATTCTCAAATTCACTTTTTCTATTTCTGGACCAATATTTGACATCTGCACCAAAGCCTAAGGCTATTTCTGCAACTCTATTGCCTATTCTTCCAAGACCAAGAACTCCGAATTTCTTATTTTTAATTTCAATAGCTGAAAATCCACTTTCAGAATAATTTCCATTTCTTGCTTGTCTTTTTCCTTTTTCTAGATCTCTAAGATGCTCCAGAATTATAGCAAAAACAAATTCTGCAACTGCCTCAGTACTATATCCTGGAATGTTACAGACCGTGATTACTTTAGACCTTGCATATTCAAAATCAATTTTATCGTAAGCTGTAGATAATACACCAATGTATTTTAAATTAGGGGCGATGTCAATAATTTCTTTATCAATTTTTATTCCAAAATTCACAAGCAAACAATCAGCATCTGCTAATTGTTTTTTGATTTCTTGACTGTCTTTAGGAAGTTTAACTATTGTCTCTGTTAAGGATTCTATTATATTCCAATAGGTCGAATCTAATTCAGATTCTTTAATTCCAAAACTTATAATTTTATTGAATTTCATGTTTTTCTTATTGTTTTCAAAATTTAAATAATGGGCTCGGGGAGATTTGAACTCCCGTCTTAAGCACCCCAAGCTTAAATCCTAGACCAAACTNNATGAGTTAAAAATAAGGATCTACAACAATAATTCTTTAAACCTAACTCATCCAAAACCTTTTTTGGATCTTCTCCAGCCTGAATTCTTTTATTGAATTCTTCCCACAAATGTGCCACAGGTTTTCCACATGAAATACATCTTATTGGTATAATCATAATTTCACCTCTTGCTTCTTTGCTTATGCCTTCTTGTTCCCTTTCTACTTCTAGAAGGCTTGTGAGGTTCTGTTCTTCTTGCATCAGCTACTAATAATGTTCTATCATAATTTAAGAACTTTTCTTTTAAACTCTTATCATACTCAACCAAAACTTTTGCTATTGCTTGCCTAACAGCAGAAGCCTGACCAAAAATCCCTCCACCTTTTACATTAATACTCATGTCTAATTTTTTTACAACATCTCCTGCTATTATTAAAGGCTCTTTAATAAACAATCTTAACATCTCTGGTTCAAAGATATCTAAAGACTTTTTATTTATTAATATCTTTCCTTTACCTGGTTTTACAACTATCCTAGCAACAGCTCTTTTTCTTTTTCCTGTTTTTTGAATTAACACTTTTTTCTTAGCCAAGTTTAGCACCCAATTTTTTACATAATTGTTCTAAAGTAACAAATTTACAAGTTAAATCATCTGAAGTTTTGCTTATTTTTTCACCTTTTAAACTATCTGGATTTCCCATAAAAACTTTTAATTTTCTAAAAGCTTTTTTCCCTTTTTGTTTTTTATAAGGAAGCATTCCTCTAATTATTCTTTTCAAAATTCTATCAGGATATCTTGGGTAAAAAGGTCCTTTATGTAGATCTCCTCTTTTTCTTTTTTCACGAAATTTATTAAAAATTGCTTTGGAATTTCCACTAACAACAATTTTTTCTGAATTTATAACAATTATATTTTCTCCTTTTAACAATTCCTTTGAAATTTTAGCTGCTAATCTTCCTAGTATTGCACCATCAGCATCAACTATCATTATATCACTATCCTGACGTTTGTTCCTTTTGGATTGATTTCTGTTAATTCTCTAATTGATATTGCCTTTCCTCCTGCTTTGTGTATCTTTTCCACTGCAGACATAGAAAAGTTTGCTGCTGCAACTGTTAGTGGTTTTTTCAAAGTTCCTGATGATAAAACTTTACCTGGAACTATTACGGTTTCATCTTTTTTACAAACCCTGTTTAATTTTGATAAGTTAACTTCAAGCCTTTTTCTCCTTGATTTTTCTAGTTTTTTAGCTATCTCAATCAAAAAAGGTATTTTTTCTTTATAACCTTTTTTACGAATATCTTTTATTAGTTTCCTTAATATTGGATTTATTGGCCCAGTTCTTTTAGGCATAAAATCACTTTATTGTAAATTTATTTAAGTTTATCATTCTAATGCTTTATCTTTTTCTGCTTTCCATTCTGGTTGTACTATGCAGTAAAATTTTAAATCTGTCTCACCTGTATTTTTTATACTTTGAATAGAACCTGAAGGAATGTATATAGCATCTCCTTTTCCAACTTCTCTTTGTTCTTCATTAATTCTCATAATACCTTTACCTTCAAGTATAAGATATGTTTCCTGATTTTCAAGTATATGTCTTTTTGTAGTTTGTCCTGGCTTAACCACAGCTTCTGTTATGCTATGATCTTTAATTGGATCAGTTTTTGGATGCAAAATCTCTTTTACAATAGACCCATCTTCAGCTATTATAGATTTAATATCTTTAGGATTCTTTACTAACATTTTATCACTATGAGTGCGGAGGGCCGGATTTGAACCGACGAAGGGACTAACCCACAGGATTTCTTATCATAGCAATTTTTACTCAAAACTTAAGCGTCCGATCTTAAGTATCACACAGCAGGTTGTCCTGCGCCCTATCCATGTATGCTATGCATACATTTTAGACCAGACTTGGCTACCTCCGCGTGATTAAAAAATATAGAAAGTAAGTTTATATAAATATTTATTTTATCTTCTTTACTTCTTTCCCAAAATCTTTAACCTTGTTTTTAAGAATATCAACAGCATTCAAAACAATGTCTTCTGGTTTTAGTCCAGAAATTGATTCAACATTAAATAAAAACTTTGTATTGTCTCCAACAATTTCTAAAACTCCTTCAGGTTTGGCAATTTTCACACATTCTTTACATAAATCACAATCTATATTAACAGAAAATTTATTGTTTTCAAATTTTAAAGCATTTTTAGGACATGTTTTAATAACCTCATCAACATTAGTTACCTTTCCATTAACCTTAACAATAGGATAATACCTATAAAAAGTATTTGCTGCCTGATATCTTGCATGTTTTAAGCCTAAGCCTAAGGAGGCAGAAGCCTCTAATTTTAATCTTTGATCATCAAAGAGCTCTACAATTGGAATATTATCATACAAAGGTTTTACATCAGGATTGCTTGATTTCATATCCTTAGAATAAACCATTCCAGAACCCTTTTTATTTATTGCAAAAACGACCTCACACATAGAACAAGTTTTTCCAGCTTCATGTTCCTCCTTAAAATGAAAGTCTTTTAAATTGAAAACTAATGGTATTAATCCTAATCTGTGAGCTATTATCTCATTGTAAAGAACAGAATCGTTTATAGAAAAATCAACATAATTTATAGCTAAAACAGGTATTTCACTTGTCATTATTCTTCTCAAAGCATTTGCAAATTGTGGGTTAGAATCATCTATCAAAAATTTTATTTCAGTATCAGATTTTTCTAATATTTGAATTTTCAAAAAATCACCTTAGTAAAAATAGTTAAATACTTTTATTAAGTTTTTGGTTTATATTCTTCTTCCTCTTCTTCCTCCTTTCGGTCTCATTTTTCCGTGACCAATTGGTGTCACATCTTCTATTCTTCCTATTCTTAAACCAGCTCTTGCCAAAGCCCTAATAGCTGGTTGTGCCCCTGCTCCTGGGTTTTTTGATTTTATTCCACCTGGAGCTCTTACTCTTATATGAACAGCTTTTATTCCTTTTTCCAAAGCAATTTCAGCAGCTTTTGTTGCAGCCAACAAAGCAGGATAAGGAGATCCACCTTCTCTATCCTTATCTGTCATCATTCCTGCTGAAATTCTAGCTATTGTTTCAGAGCCTGTGATGTCAGTAATATGAATTATTGTGTTGTTTGAAGAACTAAAAATATGTGCTATTCCCCATCTCGATCCTTTTTCCTCTTTTTTCAAGTTCTTACACCTTTTTTATTTTACTTTTTCCATGAAAACTTATTTTATTTTCTCCTCCTAAAGGAATTAACATACTTGGCCATATTACTTTTCTACCATCAAAAACTATATGTCCATGAATAATATATTGCCTTGACTGTTTAATGGTTTGTGCCAAGCCTTTTTTAAAAACCAAAGTTTGCAATCTTCTATCCAAAATATTTTCTACTGTTAAAGCTAAAACATCATCCAAACTCGCATCTTTACTTATTAAACCTATTCTAAAAAGTTTATCTAATAGTATCTTTTCTTTTTCTTTATCTCTTCTAGCTGCAAGATCTCTTGCCAACCTTCTATAATTTCTTAGAATAGACTCTGCTCTCCAAATCTCTTTTTTTCTTCTTAAACCATAATTTTGCATTAAATTTCTTTCTTCCTCTATTCTTGTCTTATCCCATAATTTTTTTGGTCTTTCAAATTTGCTTTTCTGTCTTTTCATCTAATCACTTAGATTCTTTTCTAGCTTTTGATCTTGCTGCTTTTTTCTTTATAACACCAACAATCACGCCTTTTCTAAAACTAGACCTTGTTCTTTGACCTCTCACAGGCAATCCTAACTCATGTCTTACTCCCTTATAAGACCTAATCTTTCTCATTGAATCAATGTTAAATTTAACAGCAAGTTTTAATTCAGAGCCTATTAGGTGTTTGTGCTCTCCTGTTTGGGGGTCAAATTTTCTATTAAACATATGAGAAGGAATACCATAGTTTCCAGGATTTCTTATAACATCTTCTAATTTCTTTATCTGTTCATCACTTAAACTTCCTATTAGTGCTTCGGGATCTAAACCAGCAGCAGTAGCAAATGCCTTTGATAAAGATTTTCCAACACCTTTAACCTTTAATAAAGCAATTCTTATTTTTTTATCGCCTTCTATATCAACTTCGCCAATTCTAACGATTCCTCTAACTCCTTCTAGAAGTTTCTTTTTCTTAAATTTCTTTTTAAGCTTTTCTTCTTTAATTTCTTTGGTTTTTCCTAAATTTTTAATCTTTCTCATGCCCATCGAACCACTTTTTTCATTATAAAGATTAAGGTTTATAAAGATTAACTTTATTAAATTTATTTCTAAATTTTAGGTCTTACAACTATTTTTTTATGATATGCTATTAAGAGTAAGCCAAAAAACAACATATAAAAACTAACAAAAGTAAAGGCGAATTGAAGTATCTGATCTTTGATTATCTTATAGCCTGACAACATAATTATTACTCCAATAATACCTAAAATTAGGAAAACAACACCTACCCAAAGTAAAGTCCACTCAAGTATATCTTCTAGATTTGAGCTTGCTGGACCAAAAGGTTTGGTTTCCATAAAAATCATTTTTTAACTAATATTTTTTTACGATATATTAATAAAAGAGTTCCTAAGACCAGTATGTAAGAAAAAACAAAAGCATATGCATACTGTAATAATAAATCATATTTATATCTATGTGTTGTTATAACTATTATCAAACCACCAAAACCAATAAAAATAAATATTATTGATAAAGATAAGATTACCCATTCAAATATGATTTCTAAATTTGGTTTTGATTCTACTATTTTCAACATTTTATATCAAAAAGATAATCTGATTATAGTTCCAAAAAGCATTTGAACACCTGCTATACAGATTCCTCCACGAAAGTCTGTATTAAAAAGTTTCATAGCAAGCAAGCTCTTTATTACTGCTTCAACAAGAATTACAGTGTTGATAATAGGAAGTGATGGTATAGGAATTAATACCAAAAAATAAATGAGAAAATATGTTACTACAGCAAATATGAGTGCATCCTGTAATCTTGCACTACCTGATACAAATTGTGCACTTAACCAAGCTGTTATAGTATTAAATACAATCTGAATAAGTATTGGAACTATACTTGTTAGTGAAAATGGCATAAATTGTGCTAACATTACCATAATTTTATTTAGTTTTCTTATTAAAAAAAGAACGCCGTCGGCAGGATTTGAACCTGCAAGCCCTTTCGGGCACCAGATAACTTGACATCATTTTGCCTATCACTCTTCATTACGCCGCATTTCAGAGTCAAGCCATAACATCATCTGTCTCAAGTATCACTATCATCTCAAATCAAAACTTGAAACGATTCTGGCGCATTTACCTGGTTCTGCCACGACGGCATAAATAGATTAAGAAATAGATATTTTTAAATCTTAAAAAATTGCTAAATTTTTTTAAAAAATTATATTATTTTTTTGGTTTCTTTGCAAGCTTTTTTCTCTTAATATGACCCCATATTTTTTTCGTCATTTCAGATGGTGTTACTGGTTTGTGACCAACTATTTTTCCTAAGTGCTCATCTGGATGTATTCTGTAACCACCAAAAGCTGCTTTCTTTCTTTTTGTTCTTCTTCTTGTTTTTCTTCTCCTTGTTCTTCTTACCATTTTTTCACCTTATTTTAATTAAGTTTTCTGATTTATAAAACAAAATAATTTCTTATATAAACATATATAATTATATGAAGAAATATTTATTCAGTCTAATTTTTTTATTTCTACTTTTTTCATCTAGTGTAGAGGCCGTTGAGATTAGTACTTCTGTTCCTTCAGGTGCTCAATATGTTCCTGGAAGAAATTATGGATTTCAAATAAAATGTGATGATATACCTAATGTTGACAATGTTATTTTTGAATGGGACCTAGCAGAGAACTATACAACAAATAATATATCTGATACATTTTATTACAATTTATCAGACTTACCAGTTAGAGAATATCCCTATAAGTGGTATGTAGATAATACAAGTGATATTTTAACTTATTTTGATACATATAGCATTTTAAAAAATTCATCTGTTGATATAATTTTAACTTTAGATGGAACACCAGGAAATAAGAGTTATGAACGTTATGATATAGCAAATTTTGTTGTTATCTTAAACATACCTAACAAAAATGTTAAACTTGAATCAACTTATCCTAACTGGACAACTAAAACTAATACATCTGTAATATATAATATAACTAATCTAACGGCTTCAGGTTTATTTACATTAACAGCATCTTGGGATGGTGATGATAATTACACTTCATCATCAAAAACTTATTATTTTGATACAGGTCCACCTCAATTTCCAACTATAAGTTCAATACCAACTAGTCCAGTTGGTTATGCTCCTGGTACTGAATATAAATTTCAAACAACCTGTAAAGATGCAACTTTAGTTGATGTATGGTTTGAATCAAATCACACTGGAAAAATGAAAAAATACTATTCAACAACAAACTTATCAGTTCAAAATTCATCTGGAGTTTTTTGGATAATCATAAAAGATTTGGGTGCTAAAAAATTTTCTTATAGATGGCACGCAAAAGATGATCTAGACGATGAAAGTTCTACAAATTTTATTAAATATGAAATATTAAAAATGAGTCCATTGGTTATGGATATATTACCGTCCACAAATATTAAACAAGGAACTCAAATAACAGCAACTTGCTATTCTATTAACCCAATACAAGTTCCAGTTTCTAAATTTAAATTTTATAGGAATTCTGATTTAATAAAAAATGTAAGTTTTTCAACAAGAATGGATGTTTTTTTATTAAGTGTCGGTACATATAATTTTACTTGTAACACTTCAGGAACAGCAAATTATTCTAGTCAAAGTATAACAAAAAGTATAATTGTTTCAGCAGCTCCTCCAGAAGATGAAGAAATAAGCGGAGAACTTAAAATAACAAATATTAATTTCCCAACATTAATAGAAACGAACAAAAGTAGAGAAGCGAGTTTTAATTTAAAAAATGAAATGTTAAAAAACATTTTTAATATAGAAACAGATTTAACAGGAATTTCTTCAGAATGGTATAATGTAATAAGCCAACCTTTATATATTTACAGTGGAGGAACAGAAGAAGTAAAAATAAATTTGAACATTCCTTCTGATGCTGAACCAAAAATTTACAGTTTAAGAATAAATGTTAAAGGTGAAACTTCTGATGGAAGAAATATAACTGTTGTTAAAAATTTAAATATGCGAATAACTGGCCCAGCTCAAAATAAGCCACCATCATATCTTGTAGGTTATATCAACACAACGATTGCAGGAACAGGAATAATGTTTTCATTAAAGTGGTCTGATGATTATGGTTTATCTGGTTATATTTTTTCTTCAAATAATTCAGGTTTATGGGAAAATGATTCTTGGGTTCTTTTAACAGGAAAAAGTGGATGGATAAATGTTACAAAAATTTTAAATTCGAACGTCGGTTCTGCAGTTGCTTGGAAAATTTATTCAAATGACAGTGAAAATAAATGGTCAATATCTGATGAAAATATTGTTACTGTAACAGAAGCTGCTGGTTTTGACATGTCTTTTATTGTTTTTATTGTTTTAATAATTGTAATTATTTTAATAGTTATAATAATTTTTATTCGTAAAAGAAAAACTAAAGAAGAAGAAGTCGAAGAAGTTGAATATGTATATAGTAGGGAAGAGTTTGAAAGAGATAGAAAAAAGGGAAAATAAAATTTAAAGTTTTTTTAATTCGTCTAAAGCCTTTGAACTTACTTTTATTTCTTTTCTCTCAAATATTTTTGAAATAGCCTTAGATAATTCAGCTTCACTCATTTCTTCTCTTAATTCTTTAATAGATCTAGATAAATCCTCTTTAAGTCTAAAATTTAAAGAATCTAATTTTTCATTTAATTCTTGTATCAGTTTTTCATTTCTTTCAAATCTTTTTATTAATGCATCTATAAGTTCGTTCGTTATGGTTCTTTTAAGTCTGATGCTTCTTTCTTCGTATCTATTAATGTAATCTTTTATTATTTTCATTTGATTTTTTAGTGTTCTTAATTGTGATCTAATAAGAGCCTCAAAGTCTTCTTCCATAGTCTTCACTTTTTCTTTCTTGTTCTTCACTTTCAATTAATTTTAATATAGATTTATCTATCTGACTTTTGTTTCTTAAAGAATTTATTGAAATCTCTAATTTTCTTAATTTGTTTTCAATTTCTTTTAAAGCATTTTTTTCTTCAGATTGTTTAAATTTTTCAATATCTGTTTTTAATCCTTTAATATCATTTTCAAGTTTTTCAAATTTTTTTGTGAACGCTGATACCAACTTATTCAAGAACACATTTAATTCAATTTTTTCTTCCATAGATTAAAAATAGAAGTCAAATTTTAAATAATTAACCTAAAACGCACTACAAATTATGCAGTTTTAAAAATATGCTGTTTTAAAGATAAAAGAATTCCAAAAAATAAAATTCCTGTTATTAAAAAACTCCTATCAACTAGATGCTAAACTCATAACATCACTAGATTAACAAATTTCATATTTTCCATGAGCTAAATCTAAACAAAACTGTTTTATGTTTGATAACTCTTTTTTAATGACTTCATTAACCTCTTTTCTTACATCATCAACAGAACCAGAATTCATTATCACTTGTGCAGCAGCAATTTTTGGTTTATCAATTGGTGTTCCGATCTGACTTAAAAGCCAAAAATAAATTTCCTTTACACCACTAACATTTTCGTAAATCTCATTAGCAATCTTATGACTTAAAACATTATATACTTTTCCAACATGACTGACTGGATTTTTACCAGCAGCTGCCTCATTACTAACAGGCCTGTTCAATGGTATCAAACCATTAACTCTATTACCTCTACCAACTTGTCCACAGTCTGCATCCTCTGCACAAGTTCCAGTAACTGTTAAATAACAACCATTAATTCCTCTGCCTTTAGCATCTAAAGTGTTTAAAAAGACAAAAGTTTTGAAATTAGTTTTATTGGTAACAAAATTTTTAATTTCTTCAATTATTGTTTCTTTTTTTCTAAAGTAATCATTTTCACTTTCAATAATCCTATCAACCAAAGGCATTGCAACTGTTAGATGTATTTCTTCATTGGTTCTCAAACCCATAATTTTAATATCTTCTCCCGATTCTGGAAATCTTTTCTTAAAACTTTTATTATTTAAAAATTTTTCAGTTTTCAAAACTATTTTTTCAGTTTCTGTTAAAGGAGCATAACCAACTGCTGCTGATGTATCATTTGCTCCTAAAAGCTCTCCTTTTCTAAAAAATATATCTCTAAGAGCAGCAGAACCTCTTTTTAATTCAACTTGATAATTTACATGCCTTTCAGGATCAATAAATCTAAGATTTTCTTTAAACCATTTTTTTGCAGTATCAACAGCAATCTCAGTAACAGGAATCATTTGTTTTTCAAACTCATAAGTAGCCCTATCTCCAAAAACTAAAAGCATTGGAGTTTTTATTTTTCCACCACCAAATTTTTGTTCTGCTTCGCCTGCAACCAAAAGAGCTTTATCAATGTTATGATGCAATATTATTTCAAATTTATCTAAATAATATTTTGAAAGCTCTACAGAAACTTTGTTCATCAAAAAATCACAAATTGTATCAGGGTGACCAATACCTTTTCTTTCAACAACTTCTACTTTTTGTTCAGAAACAGGAACTGCATGCAAATCTTCAATAACTATATTACGCATTTTTACCCTCTAAATATAGTAAATACTTCTTATAAGATGATTTTTCGTGTTTATAAAGTTTTGGAATTAAATTGGATAAATTCCTTTTTTCATTAAAACTCTATCAGTTTTAAATGCTAAACCTCTTTTTTTATTTAACATTTTTTCAGAACTCATTAAAGCCTTTCCAATAGCTATTAGTTCTCCTTTTAAAGAAAATAAAGCAACCCAATCTTTTTTATTTATATTATCCTCAAATCTAACAATTCCACTAATAGCCAAAGGTGCTCCATTACAAATGTTAGCTATAGTATTGTCTGAGACTATTATTTTTCCTATATTTTCGGTAACTAATTCCATTGGTAGTATAACTTCTTTTAATCTATTTTCTTCTTTGGCATCAACCAAATCTTGTAAAGTTATTACAGATTCTTCAGAAAAGTTTCCAGTTTTTGTTCTCCTTAACTCTTGTAAGTGTGCTCCTATTCCTAATTTTTTTCCTAAATCATCTGCAAATCTTCTAACATAAAAACCGGCTTCAGAACCAATTTTAAATAAAACATTTCTTTCTTTTAATTCTAATAGTTCTAAGTAATAAATCTCTCTTTCCCTCTCTCTTCTAGCAACAGCAGACTTTTTAGGAGGTATTTGTTTAACTTTTCCTATAAAACTTTCAAATATTTTTTCAATTTTCTCTTTTTTAACTTCTTCATGTAAATGAATTATCCCTATGTATTCCTTTTTGGATGATAAAAGGATTGGCATTAACTTTGTTGCATTTTCTAATGCTATTACTAAAACTCCAGAAACTCTTGGATCTAGCGTGCCACTATGGCTAGCTTTTTTAATATTCAAAATATCCTTAACCCATTTATCAACCTGATTAGAAGTAGGTCCTGGAGGTTTATCTAAAATTATTATTCCATTTTTTATATTTTCTTCTAAAGTTCTTGCACCAGGATAACAACCAAAAGTTGTTAATGATGCTTCATGTTTTTTTATTAGCCAACCCATGGATAGAATTATTTTGATTTTTGTATACTTAAATAAATCATTTAACTCGTGAAAATAAGTTAAAATTAAACTTTTACAACTCAGGGTGGTAACTGATTTTTATCTTAATTAAATTTTTAATAAAAAATATGATGGAAATCTTGATAAATGAATGTGATTGGAAATCTCCTGAAAAAACAAGAAGACTAACAGAAATAATTGAAATGTTAAAAGATGTTGGTTGGGAAAAGTTTGGACATAGTGGAACAATAGTTTTGTTTAAAGATACTACTGAAGTAAAAGCAAGAAAAGAACTAGAAAGATTAGGAATAAATGAAGTTAAAGCTGGAGTTTGGGAAGAAGAATTGTATAGTAATAATATATTCTAAGAAATTCTAAATTCTAAGTGTATGAAGAAGAAATGGTATTGGATTATTGGGATTGTGATTATCATTTTATTATTATTTGCATTACCTTATTGGTTATTTTGTTGTGCACCTGCACCTATAATAATAGATACATGTGAACAATATGTCGTGCAATGGTGCACTGCTTGTCTTCAATCTGGATGGTCAAATGACATAAAAATATTACCTTCTGACTTAATTACATGTATGAAAGAATATTATGATATTGTGCCTGAAAATAATACATGTTCTTATGCAAAATCTGTATGTAAACAATTTGGTGTGGAATAGATGACACTCAAACAATTCCTAAAGCCAGACTGGAGAAAAATTGTTTTAGAAATTTTAATGTTTTTGATTTTATTAGTATATATTAGTCCTTGTTTTGATGAATGTTGTTTAGAGTCACCTTTGTTAAATTGTCCTTGTTTGAATTGTCCATTTTATGCTTGTTTCTCACCTATGTTAGATATTGAATATGTTTTTAAAGTTCCATTCTTTAATTTTCTACCAATTTTTTTGGTTGTTATGATTATTGTATTATATATCCTTTCCTGTCTCATGGTCTGGATTTATGATAAGGTGAAAAAGAAATGAGACCTTTAGGTTATTTAATAATATGGTTGATTATAGCAATAATTCTAGTTCTTATTGTTTCTTTTTTGTTTCAATGGGTTCCTTTTTAAATTCTCTTTTTATCGGAATCTTGATTTCAAGTTTTTCAATTAAACCAGAACTTCTCCATAAATTTTCAATAGAAGTATCATCAGCTTTAGGATTAATATTAAATTTATGTTCAGTTGGTTCTATGTGATCAATATTACATTTTCTTCTCTTAACACCTGTTATTGTTTTAGGTCCTGTTATTAAAACAAAATTATCATCAATATTATCAATAATAACAGCATACTTGCCTGCTTCCCTTCCTGCAATTTTTAATACAATTCTTCCAAGTTCTAACATTTACCTCACTTTTTCCTTAAAATATTCTCTCATACATTTTGAGCATAGTTCTGGAAATGGTCTTTGAGAACGCTTTTTGGTTTTTGGCAATCTTTTAAGTTGTTCAACACTTAATTTTGGTCTGTTTAATTTTGCACCACATTTTTTACACCTAGCATAGCTAGACTTTCTTTTCTTAAAATGGGTAACTGTTCTTCCACCAGGTATTTTAACCTTGTATTTTTTTGTTGATCTAGGAATTATCATAATGTAACACCTAAAATTCTTCTAAATATTGAATTTAATGGGACTGAAACTATTATATACCACATTAACCAACCAAAATCATTTTCAAAATATGGAAGTGAAAATGGTAAATAAACAACTGTACCTGGGAATAAACCAGGTAATGTTGGCAAAACTATCACAACAAATATTATTAGAGATACGAACATGGGTTTCATACTCATTCTAAGTTGTTTATTAGAAAGTTTTAACATCTCAGTCATAACTCTTTTTGCTTCTTCTGGGTTTGTTTTTTGTAATTCTTTTATTTTTTCTTGTTTTTCTTTTTGTTTTTCTTTCAATTCTCTCATTTCATTTTGATTTATTAAAAATCTGTAAACCAGAGTTATAATAAATATTATTAAAGCTGACACTAGAATTTCTTCTATGCCTGCTGGTAAACCTAATAAAGTCATTTTCATTCACTATGATAATTTATTATTTCTTCTGGTTTAAACCATAAATTTATTTCATTTTCAGCCTCTTTTTTATTTCCAGAAGCATGAATAAGATTTTTAACAGGTCTTCCTTCCCTGTTTGCAATAGCAACAGAATCCTCTCCAAAGTCCCCACGTATTGTTCCTTTTTTTGCAGTAGCAGGATCTGTATAACCAGCAATTTTTCTAACTTTTTCTATTGCATTTTCACTCTCTAAAACTATAAGAACGATTGGATAAGACGTGATAAACGTTCTCAACCATTTCAAAACAGCTTTTCCATAGCTATCCTTATCCTTAACATCAACGCCGGCTCTCAAAGCCTTTTCAGCAATATTGACTGCTAAAGAATCTGGATATAGTTTATTTACCAATTCCATATTTGCACAAGTAATTTTTAATCCAACAATTTGCAGATTATTTTCTTCAAAACGAGATATGATTCTTCCAATAAGGTTCCTCTTTACTCCATCTGGTTTTATCATTACAAATGTTCTCTCCATATTAATTATCTCCTTATTATTTTTAATATTTTTTCGACATTTTCTTCAGGAGTAATTTCTATCTTATCACAAAAGGTTGAATTAAATATTCCTTTCTTTTTATAGTATTCTAAAACTGGTTTTGTTTTTTCTTCAAATTCTCTGAATCTTTTTTTAATTGATTCTGGATTATCGTCTCCTCTTCTAATTAATTCTCCTCCACAAAAATCACATAATCCTTCTTTTTTAGGTTTAAAACTTATTAGATTATAAGATCTCTTACAATCTCTGCATGTAAGTCTTGAAGTAAGTCTTTTTACTGCAAGCCATTCAGGAACACTAACATATATAAAAAAGTCTATTTCAGTAAATTCATCAAGTGCTTTAGCTTGTCTAATGCTTCTAGGAAAACCTTCTAATACGAAGCCGTTTTTACAGTCGGGTTCTTTCAATCTATTTATTATTAAATCTATTGTTATATCATCTGAAACAAGTTGACCACTATCATAAAAATTCTGAATTTTAATTCCAAGAGGTGTTTTTTTAAGTATGTTTTCTTGGAATATATTTCCTGGAGATATATGCGGTAAACCAAATTTTGGACTCAAAATAGAAGAAAATGTGCTTGTACCTGAACCTGGTGGTCCTAATAAAATTATTTTCATTTTACTCACCTAAAAACTTTTTAATTGCAGGAGGCATGTCTTCTTTGTGTTGAGAGGTTATTTGCTCATAAAACTGATAAACAATCATAGTAGCTAAAAGTAAACCTGTTCCTGTTCCAATTGCAGAGGTTAAGTCTGCATATGCTGCAAGGAAGCCAATGAATGCTCCACCCATTACAGTTAATGCTGGTATGTATCTATCTAAAACTCTTTCAACAATTCTTGGATCATGCCTAAATCCAGGAATCATTATAAAATATGATTTGAATTGTTCAGCAACTGATTTTGCATCCATTCCAGATGTGGCTGTCCAAAAAATAGAAAACACTACTGAACCTAGAACATAAATGCTGATGTAAACTATAATGTGAAGTATGCTGCCTAATGTTATTCCTGGAAGATTATAATATGAGATTAAAAAATAACCTAATATCATCCCAATAACTGCTCCTAAAATACATATTTTAAATGCATTTTTCTTCCAAACCCTTAAAGCTAATATCACAAAACCTAAAGCAACTATACTACCTATTATAGTGACAATCATTATACCAACTTCACCTGATGGTGTAGACAAATAGTACATAAAACCTCCAGGATTTGGTGTTCCTTGTTCAGTATAAGTTCCTAAAAAAGTTATTCCTCTTTCATAAAGAAGTCTTCCTAAAACTTGCAAATTTGCCAAAACAGCGGCAACCAAAATAACTGGTATATTTGATGTGTATAAGAATTTTAATGGCCATCTTCTTGCAGCAAATTTTCCAAAAGGTAAAGAAAATGCCATTGGTATTTCAACTTTTATATCTTGTACAAAAACAACTATTATGAAAACCAAAACGGTTCCTAGTAAAGGAAGTAGATTAATTAAGGCTGGTGTTCCTTCTAAAAATGTGGTAATTAATAAAGGTATTATTCCTGTAGGATATTCTCCTTCCATGGGAAGGGCACCTGCCTGAGTTAGAGGATTTAGTGTTCTAATAAGTATCGTTTTTGCAACACCAGCTGCAATAAATAAAGAAACCCCAGAACCAAAACCCCATTTTGAAACAATTTCATCCATAAACATTATAATTATTCCACCCATTGTGAGCTGTAAAATAACAGCAAGTATTAAAACTATATCAGGGGATGCAGGAGGAACTGCACCAGCAATTACATAAGCTATACCCTGTATAAAACAAAATGCAACAGTTAATATTTTTTGTGTACCACTAAATTTTTTCTTATCTTCTTCATTAGTTAAATCCCAACCAATAACCTTGCTTCCTACTAATAATTGTAATATTATTGATGCTGTTACTATTGGACCTATACCTAATGTTATTATTGAACCAAACCTAGAACCAAAAACTATTTCTAAAAATTCAAATCTTGCAATTGCATCAGGATTAACTCCCCAAACTGTAATGGAACCTAAAACAAAAAACAAAATTAAAACTACTAAGGTCCATTTGGCTTTTTCTCTAAAAGTTAATTTTTGAATAGGTTCTGTAACTGTTGGTATAAAGGATGCAATTTTAACTAAACTAGACATTTTCTATCGCCTTTCCACCCATACTTTCAATTTTTTGTTTTGCTTTTTCAACAATTTTTTTAGCTTTTATTGTTAATGCCTGGGTTAAACTTCCGGTTGAAAGAACTTTATCATAACCCAATTCAGAAAGATTGATTTCAGTTTTATTTAATTTTTTAGCAAGAATATCAATGTCCCTTAAAGTGATTGCTTTTGTTTCTTTTTTTGCTTTAGAAGGAATCTTAAATCCTCTTTTTCCATAATAATCAGGTTGATATCTCATAACCCATGATTTTTTATGCTTTTTTCTTCCTGCTTTTCCTCTTCCACCTCTTGAACCTCCTCCTCTATGCTTTTTATGACTACCATAACCGTACGTTCTTTTTCCTCTTTTCTTTAAAACCTTTTTTCTTCTATGAACAACCATTTAAATCACACCATTGACAATAAAAATAATCCTATGAAAACAGATATTGAACCTAAAATTCCTAAAATATTAGGTTTCAAAGCAAATAGAAAAATTGAGGTAAATGTTATTAAAACTATTCTAAATGATCCAACGGCTTGAGCATAGCCTGGATTTGGAGCAGCTGCTAGAGCTTTGGAACCTGCTGCATTTCCTATGAATGAAAAGATTCCAGCAATAATTAAAATAATAATAATATTTTTATTTATAATAAAAGATTCTTTAATAGAGAAATTGTAAAATCCAAATAAAATTGTGGCAACTAAAAGAATATAAAAAAATCCTGTCAAAGGTGGAAGACCTTTATCAGTAGTTATTCTAAATAGCAAAGTCATTACAGTAAAAGAAAATGCAGTTATCAATGAAAGTATAAACCAATTAATTTCCATCAAATCATCCTCTTCAACAACTTATTAATCTCCTTTCCCCTATATCCTAACTCACCTTTTGGGTAGTGTTGCTTAACAGAATTTTTAAATCCTTTAGAAGGAGGAGTTAATCTAAAAACAGGTTTTATTGTATTTGGGGTTTTTTGATTTTCTTTTATTTTATTAAAAATATCTTCTGCTTCTTCTTTGGTTAATCTTTTATTACCTAGTTTTCTTCCTCTTTTTTTAACTAAAAGTTTTAATATATTATCATCAATTTCTCCCCATGTGATTCTATCTTTAGTTTTTTGTAACATGCCTTTTACAACATCGTCCTCTTTTAACAAGACACAGTGCATTTTCCTATTTAGTCTAAGCATTTTCAATGTATCTTTAACATCTTTTCTTACCTTAACCAAACCCCTTAACCTAATAACAGCATACATATTATTCTACCTTTCCAATTGTCATACCAACTTCTTTTTCAAATTCTGGTTTTGTTTTGTAAGTATTTAATTTCTTAAGAGCACTAAAAGTGGCTTTAATTAAATTAATTCTCATGTGAGTGTTTCCTCTAGTCTTACACCATATATCACTTATGCCTGCTAACCGCATTAACTTTTTAACTTCATCAGATACACACAAACCAATACCTTTAGGAGCTGGTAAAAGTTCAACTGTAATAGAACCGCTCTTACCTTTTACAGTAAATGGAATAGAATGATTTGTTCCACATGAACATTCCCAAGAACCGCAACCTCTTCTTATAGGAATTATATTTAATTTGGCTTTGTTTGTGGCTTTTTCAATAACTTCTTGATGTTTTCCTGGTGGACCAGAAGCCAAACCTATGCCAACATAACCATTTTTATTACCAACAACTGCCATTGTGGATATTCTATAACGTCTACCACTTTTGTGCATTCTTGAAGTTCTTTTGAAGGGCGTTCTTCTTATTCCTCCACCTTTTCCAGTAGAACCACCAATAAAAATTAATTCTCTTTCAAGGTTGGGAAGCAAAACATCAACTATTAAAGGTTCAGCAATTTTAATTCCGTTTGTAAAAATCTTTGATATGTCTGTTATCTCTCCTGACAAAACTTTTTTTCCTAAATCTGTTTTAGGTTCCCAAGCTTCAGGAATTATAACTTTAGCTTTTTCTTTTACTATTTCTTCTGCTTTTTCTATTTTTTCTTCTTCTTCAACCTCTTGTTTTTTTGGTTCTCTTGGCATATTAACCAACTATTTTATTTTTAATGTCTTCAAATTGTTTTTCAATGTCTTCGGAAATGTGTTTTCCTTTAATTCTTTTTTCACTAGGCAAAATATCTTCAGAGTGAGGAATTTTTATTCCTGAATCTAAAACTCCTTTTAAAGCTGCATAAAGTCTTGAGCCTTTTGTTGAAGTTTGTATTCCCAAATCTATAATTGCCTCTTCTATTTTTTTATCTCTTGCTTTTTTTCCTGCTAACAAACCTGTTAAATATGCAGCAGGAACGTTTCCAGTTTTATTCCAACCTAATTTTTTCAATTCAGTTGAATTTGCAGAAGCAATTGTTTCATCGCCTTTATTTTTAAAATTAATAAATTGGATAGAAATATTAGAAAGACTTTTTCTAATAACGAGTCTAGTTTTTCCAGATTTTATTAAAGCTAACCTCTTCTTATAATCTGTTTTCTTTTTCTTTCTTCTTTTGAATTGAATTAAATATGATCTCTTCATTTTTTCTCACTTTTTAAAAGTTCTTTATCTCTTAGATAAGACATTAAATGTGCTTTACTTCTGAAGGCATTACCTTTTATCATTTTGTAAACTCTTCTATAAGCAAGAGGTTTTAATTGTCCTTTTTCTTTTAATTCTTTTAACAATCTTCTCTGAGGTCTAACAACCCTTAACCATTGGGTCTTTTTACCCATTCTAGTTTTTCTGGAACCTTTCCTACTCCCAGTTCTTTGTTGTCTTTTTTTTGCTTTTCTTTTTGTTTTTTTCTTATCAGGAAGTTTTTTTATCACACCTTCTTTAATAAATCTTCTTATATCTTTTCTTGTTATCGCCTGTTTTACTTTTTCATTTTTTGGATCTATCCAAATCTTTTCAACACCACACTTCAATATTTTTGCTGCAAGCTTTCTTTGTAAGTTCATGTAATCACACTTTCCTTTTCAATTTCTGTTTCTAAAATAACACCAAACTCATTAAAAAAGGTTCTACAAGTAGGACAAATTAAAACATCTGGATTTTCTTTCCAACGTTGTCCTTTTATTCCACAGGACGGACATCTTCTTTTACCAATTAAATACATAATTATACCTCAAAAACTTCTCCTGGTTTTAAAATTATAACTTCACAAGGAGCTTTTTTCTTAAATTCTTCTGGATCTGCTTTTATAGTATCCCAAGTATTATAGTGCATTGGTATTGCTTTTTTACATTTTAATAATTTACAAGCTTCAATGGCCTGTTCAACATCCATTGTATATCTTCCACCAATGGGAAGCAAAGTAATATCTATTTTATATTCTCCTATTAACATCATGTCCAAAAACAATCCAGTATCTCCTGCATGATAGATTGTCTTATCTTTTTTCAAAACAAACCCAACAGGATTTCCTGAATGAGTAGCTGAAACAAGCATTATTTCCCGGTCTTTAAGTTTAATAGGACCACCAAAATTCATACCAAACACTTTTATTTCTCTTTCTTTAGCAAGTTTAATTATTTCATAAATACTAACAATTGTTGCATCATTATTTTTTGCTATTTCAAAAGCGTCTCCTAAATGATCCCAATGATCATGAGTTAAACAAATTATATCACATTTTATATCTTCAACTTTAACTGGACATAATGGATTATTTTTAATAAATGGATCAATAAGTAAATCATCAATTAAAAATGCTGAGTGACCTAAAAATTTTATTTTCATTTCTTTTCACTTTTTTTTGGAGGTTCAATTTTTTTGATCTCAATTCTTAATGGATTTAAAACTTTTATTTTTAATTCTTCAGTCTTTTTCATAATTTCGAATCTTTTCTTTTTTCCAACAGTAGATGCTATTCTACAAGCTTGCTTTTCTGGATTAATTTTTTCTAAATCTTTTACATTATAAACCAATACCTCTTCAAAACCAGAAGGATGTAAACCTCTAACAGATTTAGGAGAACCATAACTTGGGTGTGGAATAAAACCCCTCGATTTTTTATGTTTCCTGAGTTTTGATTGGCTACCACGAGGTCTTCTCCATTTTTTTCCTAATCTTTTTAAATTTTTTCCTCCTTGTCTTATGAATTTTGGTTTTTTTCTCTTTGTTTTAAGTCTTAATTTTAAATCTTTCATAAAATCACTTTAACCTAAAAATTCCATCTTGAAAAACTCTCCTGTCTCTAGCCCTTATCCAAGTTGCTCTTTCTAAGTTTGCTGCAGTTTGTCCAACATCTTCTTTATTTATTCCAGTTACAGTTATTTCATCGCCTTTAACCTCAACCTTACAATCTCCAATAACCTTAGCTTTTCTAGACTTTTTCTCACCCAAGAAATTGTTTATTGAAACTTCTTTACCTGAAATTTTAACTGTAAATGGAAAATGCATGTAAACTATTTTTAATTTCGCTTCAAATCCTTCTGTAACCCCTTTAATCATATTAAGAATATGAGATTCAATTGTTCCTAACATTGCTTTAACTTTTTTTCTTTCAGATTCTGAGGATATTAAAATCTTATTGTTCTCTTTCTTAATTGTTATGTCTTTTTTGAATAGAGGACTATAAAAATCTCTTTCTAAGTTTCCTTTGGGTCCTGTAACTTTTACTTTAAAGTTCTCTAATTCTATTTGTATCCCGTTTGGAATCTCAACTATTCTTTCCATACTTATCACTAATAAACATAAGCTAAGAGTGTTCCTCCTGCACCTTTTTCTTTTGCAACATCATGTGTTAATATCCCTTGAGGTGTAGAAATTATGAGAAAACCTAAACCAATAGCTGGCAAAAATCTTTTTTCCCATTTCTCGTATTCATCTTTTTTAACATAAAATCTAGGTCTAATTGAATTACAATCATTAACTTTTCCTAAAAGTTGTATTCTAATCTTTCCTCCTCTCTTATCATCTATATATTCAAAATCTCCTATGTAATTGTGCTTCTGTAATATCAATAAAACCTCTTTAACTAACTTAGAGAAAGGTGTAATTGTTTCTCTTTTTCCAGACTTATCACCATTTTTTATTGCAGACAAAACGTCTGATAACAAATCATGTTTCATAAACATCACGAATATTTTTTAAATCCTAACTTTTTAGCTATCTCTCTAAAGCATTGTCTACAGTAATATAATCCATATTTTCTAATTAAAGCACCGCGTCTGCCACAACGTCTACAAACTCTACTTCCTCTTCCAAATTTTCTTTCTTTCTTTTCTGTCATAATATCACACTAAACTACATAAGTTTTCAATACAATCACAAGTTTTATTGCTTACCAAATATATTTCTGGGCATGCAATTTTTCCTTGTTTTCCAGCTTTTTCTTCTATTTCTGAGAGATATTCTTGAAAATAATTTTTATTAACGCATACTTCAGTTCCTCCAGATTCAGGAGAACAAGCAGAACCTTTAACCTTTATACAATCTTTTTCTTCATAACATTTTACAAAATTTTGAGGAGGTTCTATAAAATCTGTTGATGAATATTTATATGAAATATTTTTTATTGGAACATAAAATTCTTGAATATAAAATACTACAGCTAAAACAATTAACAGTAAACCTAAAATTATTATCATAAATATTCTCATACAATTTCAACTCCATAATTTTTAGAAACCCATTCAATGGCCTCTTCAGGTTTTATTAAATGTTTTTTACCTATTTTGCTTGATAACTTCTTTCTCTTAACTCTAAATCCAGGCCTTTCTAAAGTTACACAAACATCCATACCAAAAATACCAATTTCAGGATCATATCTTTCTCCAGGAATATCAATATGCTCTTTTATACCAAAAGAAAAATTTCCTTGAACATCAAAAACATTTTTTGAAAGTTTGTTATCTATTGCATCAAAGGCCTTTTTCAAAAATTCTTGTGCATCTTTTCCTCTTAAAGTAATCTTGCAACCAATAGGTCTTCCTTTAGCACTTCCAAAAGTTGTTCTTTTATGAGTTTTTGTTATAACAATTTTTTTATTAGTTAATTTTCCCAGTAACATTTTAGCTCTCTCAAGCCTTTCTCCAGCTTCGCCACAACCAATATTTATTGTTATTTTTTCTATTCGAATTTCTCTCATAGGATTCATTTAATCACTCTAATTTTATTAGGGGTTTATCTTTACCAACAACGATTAATAATTTTTTAGGAACTTCAAACTTCTTTTCTTCACCTAACCAAACCCTATTTTTTTCTATTTCTCTTATTTTAGCAATTCTACCAGCATTTTTACCTCCTAAAATCATTGCAATTGAATCTTTCTCAAATTTTACATGTTCAATTATCTTTTGTTTTGGTAATTCAATCAACAAGGAATCTTGAGTAGAATATTTTTCATCTGTTAAAATATTTCTTCCGTCGTTTAAGTTTAATTGAATTTTATTTTTTTTCAAAGTTTTTTTATCAACTATTTTGCAAATTTTTAATTTTTTTTCTTTTTCTGGTATTTCTATAAAACTTAAACCTTTTTTCGGTACAGCTCTCCAAGCTTTCTTAAAAGATGAGATTTCAATTACATCAAAAACCCCAATTCCAAATTTTGGATCTTTTACTTTCTTTCCATCTACTAGGATTTCACCTCTTTTAATTATTGATTTAGCTTCCTTTCCTGTTTCGGCAAAGTTAAAAACATCTCTTATCAAAATCAATAAAGGTAAAGAAAGTTCTTTTGGATGTGGACCTCTAGTTGCAACTGTAAATTTCTTTGTTTTTCTTTTAATTGGCCACCATTTAGGAGCTGCTAGTCTTTTTAATTTTGCCAAATTTTTCACCTTTTTTACTTCTATTGATTACTTTTAATCTTCTCTTATCATCCATAACAGGATTTAATATTAACAAATTTGATGGATGTATTGGAATATGAACCTCTTCTCCTGAAACTTTTCTTCTTTTAACATTTTCAATATAAACTTTTAATTTTTTCGTATCAACTTTTGTGATTTTTCCTATGGTTTCATTAAATTTTCCTCTCATAACTTTTACTTCATCACCTTTTCTAACTGGTAAAGATCTCTTCTTCCATCGTTTTATCAAATCTTTTGATAAATGAGCTGACAACAACTTATGTTTTTTATGCAAAGACGATTTATACAATGATTTTCTTTGTTTTCTTGGTTTTTTTGATTTCATCATAACACCATGGTAGCAATTTTACCAATCATTGAAAATCTCTCAACAACTTCTTTTGCGATGGGTCCTTTAATTTTAGTTCCTCTTGGCTCTCCTTTTTCATTAACTAAAACAACAGCATTGTCTTCGAATTTAACCCTCATTCCATTTTTTCTTCTATACTCCTTTTTTTGTCTAACTATAACTGCATGAACAACTTCATGTTTTAATTTTGGATCACCGTCTTTTACAGAACAAATAACCCAATTTCCTACTCCACAACCAGGAATTCTGGTTTTTACTCCTTTATAACCTTTAACAGCTATTATTTGAAGTAAGGTTGCTCCTGAATTATCTGCACAATTAACAAAACTTCCAGCCTGTAAACCTTTTGTTATTCTTGCTGATACTGGTTTCATTTTTTCTTCACCTTTTCAATAACAACAAATTTTTTAGTTTTTGATAGTGGTCTACATTCAGAAATTTTAACAATATCGCCTTCCTTAGCATTTATACATTCAGGATTATAAGCTGCAACTTTGTTGTGTCTTCTTTCATATCTTTCATATTTAGAAATGTAACGATGATAATCCCACCTAACAATTACAGTTTTTAATGCTTTATCACTAACAACTTTTCCAATAAAAACTCTACCTCTTATTGAGAGTTTTCCATGAAATGGACACTTAATATCTTTACATGTCTTTTTAGGTGGTTTAATATCTAAACCTATATTCCTAGCTTTTTGTTTCACCATTTTTTCACCTNNTTTTACCATTTGGAATTGTAAATATGAAATCTGTTCCTTTTTTCTGAACTTTTTTTATTCCTTTTTCTGTTTCTATTATTAAGAGGTTCTTTGTTTCATCAACAACCAAACCCTTTATTCCAACATGAAATTTGTTTAAGCTGTCTACAATATCTACTCTCAAGCCTATTAATTCGTGCCTAATTAAGTTCTTTGCTGAAATCATTTTACTCAACTTCGATTTTTTCTTCTGGAAAGCCTGCATCAATTAAAAGTTTTTTTAATTTTCTTCTGTGATCACCCCTAAGTTCTATTTTACCTTTTTTGTAAGTTCCTCCGCACGCAAGTTTTGTTTTTAATTTCTTTGCCAAATCTTTAGGATTTGCTTTTTCTTCAATTCCATCTACTATAGTCACTGACTTTCCATAAGACCTCTTCACAAGGTAGACCTTTATCTTTGCTTCCTCCTTTGCCATTGTTTTACAAATACAAAGCTCTTTAGGCAAACCACATATTGGACATACTTCAGGCAGTTTTTTCACCCCTCCTTTTTAATTCAGTTAAAATTTTTGCTATTGTTTTTTTGATTTCTTTAACCCTTCCAGGATTACTAGGACTTCCTCCTATAGCAATCTGTCCTTTTTCTTTTACTAGTTCTAATTTCAGTTCATTTAATCTATTGACAAGATCAATATGAGACATTTCTCTAATCTGTTTTTTCTTTATCATTGCCAACCTCTTCACCTTTTTCTTCTACAGTTTCTTCTTTTGTTTCCTTAACTTCTTCTTTAGTTTTTTCTTCAGTCATCTCTGGAACTTTTTCAATCTTTTTTAAAAGTTCTAATTCTTTAGGAGGCTCAGTTAATATCCTAACTTGAATCCCTATTGTTCCTAATTTAACATTTGCTTGAGCATAAGCTGTCTTAACGTCTGTCTCTGCAGGCTCTCCTGAATATTTTAAATAACCTGCAGAAAATTTTTCTATTCTCGACATTTGGCCTCCTAGTTTTCCAGATATCCTTATTGCAACACCAATAGCACCTGCACCCATAACTCTTTCTAAGGCTAAATTTGCAACCCTCTTATAATTTATACCTCTTTCAATTGCAGATACTATCCATTTTGAAATAATGAAAGGATCTAAATCTGGAAATTTTACTTCTTGAACATCTAATTGAGGGTTTTCAAAACCAAATTTTTCTTTTAAAGTTTGTATCATAGCATCTATGTTTTTTCCGCCCCTTCCAATTATTAGTCCTGGCTTATGGGCAAAAACAGTAATTCTTATACTTAACGGCGTTCTCTGTATTTCACAATGACTATAACCTGCTCTAGCAAATTGATTTGCTAAAAATTCTTCTACATCTCTATTTCTTATTGCTTCTTTCACGAACTTTTTTTCCAAAGCCATTTTTATCACTCAAAACAGCTTGAATATGAGCTGATTTTAATTTAATACCGTGTCTTCTATCCCTTCTACCCCTATACATGGTAGAACCTCTATGTGCTGATATGAAAAGATTTAATGAGTTTGCATCTAAGTTCAGAATTTTTGCATTACTTTCTAATTGATTTAAAAGTTTTAAAATTTCTTCAGATGTTTTAGTAAAATATTTTCCATTAATTGAAATTTCCTTGTTAATTAATTTCTCTAAAAACTTTTTTGCATCACTAAATTTCTTTTTGTTTAAAGTTTTACAAACCTTTGATGCATTTATATGTGAGATAGAAACTGTAGTTAAAGCGCGAACTTTTTCCTTTGATTTTATTGAATACTTCATCACATCACTTTAATGGAAGGAACTTAGATGATTTTGTAGCACCAACTCCAGGTGCAGAATGGACAACTTTTTTTCTTGTTAAAGCAAACTCTCCTAATCTGTGTCCAAGCATTTCAGATTTTATGTCAATTAATATCCATTCTTTACCATTATGAACTAAAACTTTTTTAAATAACATTTCTGGTATGATTACCATTTCTCTTAGGTGTGTTCGAACAGGTTTTTCAGATTTTCTTATTTTTTCTAAAAACTTTTTCTCAACATCATTAAAACCTCTTAATAAGCTTCTTCTTTCTCTTGCTGGGACTAATTTTGCAAAGTCTTCTAAACTCAATTTTTGTAATTCCTCAACTGTTTTACCTTTATATAAAAATACTCTAGCCATAATATCACTTCTTTTTCTTTTTACCAGTTCTCCTAGCTGATATTGAACCTACTTTTGCTCCTGGTGGTGCATGTCTTGAAACTGTCATTGGAATTCCTGGTTTTGTTCTACCACCAAATGGGTGATCAACTGGATTCATTTTTACTCCTGATGTCCTTGGCCAAAGTTTGTTTCTTGCTTGCATTAAATAAAATTTTTGACCTGCTTTGACAAAGGGTTTGTCTCTTCTACCACTTCCAGCAGGTATTCCTATTGTTGCTAAACAATTAGATTTAAAAGACTTGAATTCTTTTGAAGGCATTTGAACAATAACTCTATTTTCTTCATGGGAAACTATGATAGCTTTTGTTCCTGAAGAACAACAAAGTTTTGGACCTGAACCAGGATAATTCTCTATAGCAAAAATATAAGAACCCTTAGGTATTTTACTTAATGGTAAAATATTTCCTGTTTTTGCTTTGCCATCCACATCTAAAACATCACCAACTTTTAAACCTTCAGCAGCTATTATAAAAATTTCTTTACCATCTGTTTTTATTTTAGCTAAAGGTGCATCTCTGCCAGGATCATGAACAATATCAACAACCTCTCCTTTTTTAAAACTATATTTAATTTTACTTACAAATCTATGGCCTGGGCTACGATAACGAGGTCCTCCTTTTCCTCTAGCCCTTTGAATTATTCTTTTACCCATATTTATCACAACATACCTAATCTAGTAGCAATATCACTTGCTGAATATTCTTTTGAAAGTTTTATCCAAGCTTTTTTTCTCCCTTTTCTATCAATTAAAGTTTTTATATTATCGACTTTAACATTAAAAGCATTTTCAGTTGCCCATTTTATTTGTTTTTTATTTGATCTTCTATTAACAATAAAAACTAGTTTATTTTCAGTTTCAATTTTTCCAATTGCTTTTTCTGTTAGTAATGGATAAGATAAAATACTCCAAGGATCGACTAACAATGGTTTTTCCTCTTTCTTTTTTGTTTTTTTAGGCATCTTTATCCACCAACCTATTTCCTATTAAATTCAACATATGACTTAGAGAATGCTCTGGTAATTTATTATACTCTTCTATCTGATTTCCATTTTGATATACTGTAATACTATGAAGATTATCACTCAATGGAACCATGACATGAAGTATATCTGATGTAAGTTGATGTTTTATGCGTATAGAATACTCTGGACGTGAAGTGTGAACAAACCAGTCCTCTCTTTTAATCATTCTACTTAATCTATTAAGTAAATTAGATTCCATTTTTTTCCAATTAGCCATAAAGCTCACCAAGTTTTTTGATTGCTGATTCTGTAAAAATTGTAAGTCTTCCTGAATGTGTTCCTGGAGCCAATAATTCAGCATTCAAATTTGTTGCTAAACAAATATCAACACCAGGAATATTTTTTGCTGCTTTAAAAATTCCCTTATCTTCAAAAATAACAAAAAGAACAGATTTTTTCTTTTTATATTTCCTACCCCTTCTTTTTCCTTTACCAGCCCTAACTTTTTTATTTTTTGCTCTTTCTAATTCTTTTTTTAAACCTATTTTTTCTAAAAATTCTTTAACATTTTTAGATTTTTTAAACTCTTGTAAAGAATCATCAACAATAATAGGTAAATTAATATTACCAATTAAATGTCCTCTTTTTAATACAATGTTTTTTAAGGCTGTGGCTGCTATTGCAGACTTAATAGCAAAAACTCTTTCTTTATCATTAATTTTTTTATACCAAATTTTCTCAACCTTTGGAGTATGAGCTTTTCTTCCTTTAACTGATCCAGGAATAACCCTTGCTGTCATTTGTAAATTTGGGGGACCACCATGTATTCTAGCCATTCTAGCTCTTTCTATGTTCATCATGTGTCCTGGACCTCTTCTCACCCCATGATAATGAGCTGATGATCTCTTTCCAGCCAATTTATTTGAACCATAAGGTTGTCTTTTATGACTTTGAACAGCCAATACAGCTCTTTTTATTAAATCTGGTCTAAAATCTGTATTAAATACTTTAGGTAATTCTATCTCTCCTTTCTGATTGCCTCGAATATCAAAAATAATTGTTTTCATAAAGTTTCACCATTTCTTTTTATGAACTGTCTTACTCGATAATACATAACATCATTCAACTCATGAGCATCTAAATCAGTGTCTATTTTTCTTCTCCTAATCTTGGGAAGCATATCAAAAGCACAATAAGGTACTATAAACTGTTCGAGCCGAGCTACTGGTTGTCTTACGTTAGACATTATTACAAGAATTCTATTTGGTCCCACTTCCGTTGCTTTAATATAACCAAAACTTTCTTTCATTTTATACACCTTGTTTACTCTCCATAGAAATCTGTTTGATATCAATTGGATAAACTTTCTTAGGTCTTATAGCAAATCTTAATCTTATTAATCTTTTTTTAGGACATGGCACAGAGCCTTCTAATAAAACACAATCTCCAGAAACATTACCAAAATTTACAAAACCGCCTTTAACATTAAAACCATCAGAAATTTTTAAAATCCTTTTATTTAATTCAGTTCTTGTTTGAAAACCTAATTGACCTGCTTGAGGAATTGTCCATCTAACTTTTCCTGGTTCGTTTTGACCTAAAGGAGCAACATGTCTTTCCATCTGTTGAGCCCTTCTCCAGTGAGTTCTTACACCAAACCTTCTAACAGGACCTTGAAATCCTTTTCCTTTTGTTACAGCAATTACATCAACTAAATCTCCTTCTTTAAACACATCAGAAACTTTTACTTCCTTTCCTAGAACCTCTTTAGAATATTTTAACTGTTCTTCTATAGAACCTCCTAGAGCAATTTCAAAAATTTCAGGTTTTTTCTTAAAACCAGGGTTTGTATTGCAAATCAAATTTATTTTAGAAACATTTTTTGGTAGTTTTGATAATTGCTCTTTAAGAGTTTTTGGTTTTTTAGAAACTTTTAATTTTCTTGATAAATTTTTATTTATTTTTTCAGAAAAAACATCAAAAGAAGATTTATTTTTTGTATAACATCTAAAACCTAAAACAGAAAGAGGAGGACAATCAAGAATTGTTATTGGTCTTGATATTTGTTGACCTTTTGTTGTTGAATTGGGATTAGTGTCAATCAATATAATGTGAGACATTCCGATCTTATATCCAGCAAAGCCTAAAAATTTTACTTCTTTGGATTTGGGCCATGATTTTATTCGTGGATAAATACGTCTAGCCCTTTTTCTAGGGTAAAATGCTTTACTTCCTCTTGTAGGTCTTTTTCTTTGTGGCATTCAGTTCACATTTTAATATATGAAATTTTAAACCTATTTAAATCTTCTCAGAACACGCTTTTTTGCGAAAACTTTCCTATTTTAATAGAATAAGAAACTATTTAAAAGTTTTTCATAATTCTATATTCTTACACTTCTATATCCTGGTGGTACAAGATGAGCTGTTCTTCTTTTACTACCAAGATTTCTCCAAAATTCTTTCGCATTTTCAGATATTCTAGCTCTGTTATATGTCTCAAAAGTATTAGGCTGTGGTACGGATTCTTTAGTTTTATTTTCTTTTGTAGATTTTTTTCCCCAGCTTGCCAAATGAGCATATTCACCACCAGATACAACAAAAGAAAGCATACCATTATTTTCTTCAATCTTTCTATCCGAATTCAAAATACAAGGTTCTCTACAATTTAAGAGCCCCCTTAACTCATCATAATCTTCTTTACGTACATGAATTGTATAATTTCCAGTTAAATTAATTCTTCCATTTAAAGAATAATTACCAAAAATAGGTATTCTATTATTTTTATGAATAAGACAACATAACTCATGTAGCGATTCCGTAGCCATTTTATCACTCGTAACAAAGAGTTTATAAACAACAATATAATTTAAAGAATTATATATATAAACTTTTCTATTTTTTGTATCAAATATTAAAAATAAGCTTCAAAAAGTTTAAAAATCCAACAGAACTTAGTAAAATTATTACTCCTCCTATAGTAGAACCTAATGTGATGGCAATAAAGGACTTTTTCCAATCTAAATCTAAAAACCAGCTTAAAATAGAGGCAGTATAAGTTCCTGTTAAAGGCGTTGGTAGTGAAACAAACAAGGTTAAACCAATTATTCCATATTTATCAATATATGGTTTACCTATTCTTCTAATTCTTTCCAAATATTTGTTAAAAAGTTTTATTTTTGATATTAAACCCTTGTAAAATAGTTTTAATCCAAAATAAACAGGAAAGAATAGAAAGCAATTAACTAATAATGATACTACTAATGTATAAACAGGGTCTAAACCTAAGGCTATTCCTAATGGTATTCCACCTATTTGTTCCAAAGAGGGCAAAGTATTAGCTATAATTACCATTGCTGTTTTCTCAAACATAAAGAAAGATAAAAAGAGGAATTATTTAAGTTTATCTTTTCTTCTTTTTCTTTTTTCTTGAACCACATCTGCCCATTTTTTCACCTATAGAGTATTAATATTCAACTTAAATAAATTGCGCCGAGAGGGAGATTCGAACTCCCATGGCCTTTCGACCACTAGCTTTCCAGGCTAGCGCACTACCAGATTATGCGATCTCGGCATAAGAAATATTTATTGATAGAGTTTTTATATTTAAAAAAATCCTATTAAATATCATGCCATCACAATATGATATTGACACCAAATTTGTAGAATTTTTGCTGAGAATTTGTTTTACAATAGCCATATTTTCAATTGCTTTTCTAGTTTCATTAATACCTGTTGGTGTTCAAATTAAATTTATACAACAATTATATATTTTATTCTTAATTTTATTTACCTTAGTTTTAGGAGCAACTTTTATGATTTTCATAGTATGGTATAGTAAATACAAAACAAGTTTTTTCAAATTATCTAGAAAATAATTAGTCTCTTAATTGAATACCTATCGAAACACCATCTGGAATGGTTATTCTCATTATTTGTCTTAATGTTCTCTCGTCTGCAGAAACATCAATGATCCTTTTATGAATTCTCATTTCCCATCTATCCCATGTTGCATTTCCATGACCCGTGCCATCTCCACAAGGTGTTTTCATTGTAACAACTTTTAGTTTTTTTGTTGGTAATGGTACAGGCCCACGCACAGCTACACCAAACCTATCAGTTATTGTTTTTAATTCTTTGCAAACTTCATCTAGTTTCTTGGTATCTGCACTCATTAGCTTTATTCTTGCTTTTTGCATATTCACTATGTATTTCTTAAAGTATTTAAATAATTTACTATCAAGAATAATTCAAATTAAATAAAATAAAGAAGAAGTTAAGAAAGAAAAAATTATTTGGCAGGTGTAACTTCTAAACAAACTCCTGCAGCAACAGTTTGACCCATGTCTCTAATTGCAAACCTTGCTAATTCTGGGAAATTTTTTGAACTCTCAATAACCAATGGTTTACTTGGAACACATTTTATAACTGCTGCATCTCCTGTCTTTATAAAATCTGGATTCTCTTTAATTGTTGCCCCTGTTTTTGGATCAACTTTCTTTTGTATCTCTGTTATTTTACATGCTATTTGAGCTGTGTGACAGTGAAATACTGGAGTATAACCCTTTGTTACAACGTTTGGATGATGCAATACAATAATTTGGGCTATAAATTCTTTTGCAACTGTTGGAGGATTTGAAACTAAACCTACAACATCTCCTCTTTTCACATCAGTTTTGCTTATACCTCTAACATTAAAGCCAACATTGTCTCCTGGTTTTGCTTCTGGAATATTTTCATGATGCATTTCTATTGATTTTACTTCACCTTCTACACCAGCTGGCATAAATATTATTTTATCTCCTGCCTTCAAAACGCCTGTCTCTACTCTTCCAACAGGAACTGTTCCTATCCCAGTTATTGTATAAACATCTTGAACTGGAAGTCTTAGAGGCTTATCAACCGGTTTTGCTGGTACAGTAAGTGTGTCAAATGCTTCAAACAATGTTGGTCCATTGTACCATTTCATTTTTTCTGATTTCTTTCCAACATTATCTCCTTCCCAAGCTGAAGTTGGAATAAATAACATTTTGCTTGTATCATAACCAACAGTTTTTAAAAGCTTTTCAGTTTCTTCTTTAACTTTTTTGTATCTTTCTTCTCCATAATCAATTGTATCCATTTTATTTATTGCAACAACGATCTGAGTTACACCCAAAACTTTTATTAAAAATATGTGTTCTCTTGTCTGTCCAGTTGCTCCAACACCAGCTTCAAATTCTCCTTGCTTTGCTGAAATGACTAACAAAGCAGCATCTGCCTGAGAAGCACCTGTTATCATGTTTTTAACAAAGTCTCTGTGTCCTGGTGCATCAATAACTGTAAAATAATACTTTGAAGTGTCAAACCTTCTATGCATTACATCAATTGTCAAACCTCTTTCTCTTTCTTCTTTTAGTTTATCCATTACAAAAGCGAACTCAAATGTTTCCTTTTTAAGTTCTTTTGCCACTTCTTTTAATTTTCTCAAATCTTCTTCTCTAATATTACCAGTATCGTATAACAATCTACCTACCAAGGTAGATTTTCCATGATCTACATGGCCAATTGTTACTAAATTCAAGTGTGGCTTTGAAACCATAAAATCACCTTTTACCTTATTAAAAATATAATTATTTAAAGGTTTATGATTAGATTTCAGATTTAGGAATTTCCTTAGGCATTCCTTTTCTTTCTCTAATCTTTAAAGCAACATTATCTCTCAAATCATTTGGTATTTTCTCAAATAAAACATCCATTAAAGATTGAAAACCTTTACCACCAGTAGCAGACTTTAAAGCACCCTCAAAACCAAACATTTCAGCAACAGGAACTTTGGCTGTAACAACTGCTGTGTATTCCTCTTGTTCAACATTTAAAACCTCTCCTCTCCTATTTGCAACCTCAGCAGTAACATTTCCAATATAATCTTGTGGAGTATCTACTCTTATTATCTGTTTGGGCTCTAGAAAAGTAACACCTGCCTTTAACATACCTTGATTAATTGGACGACGAATAGCTGGCATAACCTGAGCAGGCCCCCTATGAACAGCATCTTCATGTAATTTAGCATCATGTAACCTAACAATAATAGCTGCACAAGGCTCTTTTGCTAAAGGACCTCCTTCTGTGACTTTTATAAATGCAGCCTTAACATCTTCCATAGCTTCATTTAAATATTGAATACCTCTTGTACAATCTAAAAACATACAATGGTTATTAATTAAAATCACGTTTCTTGCATCTACTTTGCTCATTCCTAATTCTTGTAATTTCTTTCTTAACTCCAAATTCTTTTTCTTTATTTCTCCATCTCTTATTTCTCCTTCTGTCATTGTTTTGTAAATTTCTTTTGAAATAGGTTCAACAGAAATATAAAATTTATTGTGTTTGTTTGGAGATTTTCCTTCTATAACAGGAGACTCTGAAAAAATACTTTCTCTATAAACAACAATAGGTGGTGAAGCTATAATTTCTATTCCCTTTTCTCTGATTTTCCTTTCAACTTTTGCATCTAAATGTAGTTCACCTAAACCTGAAACTAAAGTTTCTCCTGTTTCTGGATTTATTTGAACCTTTAAAGTAGTGTCTTCCCTGCTCAATGTTTTAAGAATTTCTATTAATTTTGGTAAGTCTTGTGGGTGTTTTGGCTCAATAGATTTTGTAACAACTGGCTCAAAAATGTGTTTTATAGCTTCAAAAGTTTCTAATGAAAAACCTGGTTCAGTTATTGTTTGACCAACAGCAGCCTCTGACAAACCAACTATACCAACTACGTTTCCTGCAAGTGCATGTTCAACTGGAACTCTTCTCAAAGCAATAAATGTTGTAACTTGTTGAATTTTTGAAGTTCTTCCAGTGTCAACAAAATGTATATCTTGTCCTTTAGTCAATTTACCAGAAAAAATTCTTGCAGTTGATATCATTCCAGCATGCGGATCATAAGTAATTTTAGTTATAACAGCTGCTAATTTTCCATTAGGGTCTGAGCTAATTAATTGTTTACCAATTTCTGAGTCTGTATCACCTTTCCAGATTCTTTCTATTCTATAAGCTTGAGCTTCCACTGGGTCTGGTAAATGTTTAATAACCATATCTAAAACAACAACATTCATAGGTGCTTTATTTGATAATTCTTCATCTCTTTCTTGAGAACATAAATCAATTATATCTTTGAATGTTACTCCTGTCCTTTCCATAAATGGAACAGAAATTGCCCATTTTCTTAATGCAGAACCAAACGCAACTGATCCGTCCTCAACCTTTACTACCCAATCTTTTGCATATTGTTTTTCAACATGCCTTTGAATGAATTTATTAACATCAACAACAATATTTGCTAGTCGTTTTTCCAATTGTTCAGCTGTTAATTTTAGTTCTCTTATTGCCCTATCAACTTTGTTAATAAATAAAACCGGTTTAACTCTTTCTGCTAAAGCCTGTTTTAAAACAGTTTCTGTTTGTGGCATAACACCCTCAACAGCACAACAAAGAACAACAGCCCCATCTACAGCTCTCATGGCTTGTGTAACATCAGCACCAAAATCAACATGGCCTGGTGTATCTAACAAGTTTATTAAATATCTCTCTCCTTCATATTCATGTATCATTGTGACTGTTGCACCGTAAATTGTCATTATTCTTTCTCTTTCTTGGGGGTCAATCCATGTTAACATTCTTTCTCCAACCAAATCTCTAGCCATCAATCCTGCTGCAGCAGCTAAATTATCGGTTAGAGTAGTTTTACCATGATGAATATGAGAAACAATACCAATATTTCTAATATTCTTTGGATTATTCATTAACTCTTGTACTTTTTCTGAATATTCTTCCTTAGGCATAATACCACAACTTGAAATAATAAGAAGTATTCATATTTAAATGTTTGGGAAATTTAGAAAATCCAACTTATATGAAAATAACCTTAGGAAAAATAACTACCTTGCTCCACCAGCTTCTCTTTCTTTTCTCTCTTTTTCTTTTACAGAATAAGAATTTTGAGAATCATTATTAAAAGCAGCAAAGATTTCATCAGCTAAACATTCAGCCATTTTTTTAGGTTTGGCAAAAGATTTTTGATATGCTCCTTGACATATTAGTCTTAAGGCAATATCAACTCTTCTTTGTGGTGAAGTTATAACAGCTTTTCTAACAATTATTCCTCCAACCTGGAAAGAAGTTATCTCTTCTCTCAAAGCAGCATTTTCTATAGCTCTAACAAAAACTTCTATAGGGTTTTTCTTTGCTCTGTTTTCAAGAATTTCAAAGGTATCTTTAATTATTTGCCAGATTTTAAAGGTTTTTCCAACATTTCTTCCACTTGTAATAAAATGTTTTTTACCTCTATGTCCTGCAACAAAAAGATGATTGGCAAGTCTTTCTACTATATTCATTTGACTTTTATGAAATTGTTTTCCTGTAAGTCTTCCAAATGTTTTTGGGATTATAACAGGTTTTAAATTAATGTAATTTCTTAAACCAGAATCATTAACTTCGATATTACTTACTTCCCATTTATCAAAAAGTTTCATTATCTAGCCTCTTTCTTAACCTTTCCTTTTAAGAGTTCTGATAAAGGAATTTTATTAACTTTAATAACCTTCCACCTTAAACCATGCTGAGAACCAACAGGACCTCCTTGAGAACCTCCAACACCTTCCACAACAACCTCATCATGCTCATTGATAAAACCAATTGCACCGGATTTAGGAACAAAGACTGTTATTTCTTTTTTGTTTTTTAATAATTGAACCCTAACAACTTTTATTATGCCTGAATGGGGCTGTTTTTGTTCTATTCCATACTTCTTAATAACAATACCTTTTGCTTGTGGAGCTCCCTCTAATGGGTCTTTTTTCTTTTTCAATTGAAGAGTCCTGACTTTATACCTTGTTTTCTTCCATTTGTACTTTTTCTTTCTCTTTTTTAATTCTCTTCCACCAAACATTCCCATAATTATCACCAAGTATTTGCATATTTAGAAATAAGACTTTAAAAACCTTTTGGTTTAAATTCGAAAAATGAAAAAAAAATGGGGTTAGGCAAACAGTTTTCTTTTTGTATATAGATAATAAAAGACAATTGCTGATATTATTAAAGATACTATACTAAATAAGTCTCCTGATACTATTGCTATTATATAAAATATGATTCCTATTATCAACAAAATAAGTTCTATGTATAATGCCCATTTCTTCATTTTCCATAATCCGTAGGAAATTACAAATTGAATTATTCCAATTATTAAAACTACTACTCCTAGACTTGCTCCTAAAATAGCACCCAAAGGTCCAAAAAGGGCTCCTAAAAATGCACCAGCGAATAGTAATAATAATCCACCTATAATTAGCAAGATTGCACCTATAAAACCTAAGATTGCAATTATTGTAATTCCTAATGGTCTTTCAGCCATTTTATCACAATAATATCATTATTTAGACTTATTTAAAAGAATAGCCCCGGCAAGATTCGAACTTGCGTTCC
>JABAOH010006604.1_pt1 | contig 59260 bp, 54 predicted proteins | sample 7062181 | NCBI WGS metagenome assembly JABAOH01 (sample SAMN14538630, study PRJNA623070) | marine sediment metagenome | biome: marine biome [ENVO:00000428]; feature: marine pelagic biome [ENVO:01000023]; material: deep marine sediment [ENVO:00002113]; isolation source: pool of 5 deep marine... | reverse complement strand
TTCTGCGGTACTCTTCGATACTTTGCAATCTCTTATCTTCGAGGATATTCATAAATTTGGGGTCAGAAGCGACTTGAAGATGGAGATACTTTATCCCCAGTCTCCTCTTCTTTTCAGAGAAACCCATGCCGGTAAGAGTCTCCTCCAAACTAATCTCTTCTTCTGGCAACTCCTGTTCACCTAACTCAGGAGCTCCTGGTTTCTTTGCCAGCTCCTCCTTAGCCTCACCGAGCTCAGGTGGGGGCGGCAGAGCAATAGGTTTTTCTGGAGCGTAATCTAATTTCGCCTGGGACATAAATCCTTCTGGAATTGTCACTCTCTCTCCCTGGGCTATGAGGTCCACTTTTCCCTTGTAAACAGATACCAGGGTCGTCTTGTCTTTCTTTATCTTTGTCTTGAAGTCGGGTTTGACAAGCGTAGGTGAGATATGGGGCTCAACTACTGCAGAAGCAGTTAGTACCTTTGCCTCTGATGCTCTCAACTCGCCGGAAAGTAACTCTACTGTCTCCTCTTTCTCTTCCGGTTTAAGGATAACCAGTGAGTTCTCTCCTAACCTCACGATCTCGCCCTTTATGAACTTTATATGAGCGAGCGAGTCGGAAAGCGTTCTGACTCCGTCTTCAGAGAAGAGCCTCATACGCAGAACCGCTCTCTCCCATTCCGATTCTCCCCTTTTTCTGGTACGGACATTATTCTTTATACGGATTATGTCGGCAATCTCATCTTTCAGTAAGACAACGGGGACCTTGATTTTCATTGCCGGAAGGATGAGGTCGGGATCTTTGACCAGGTCTTTATTATATTTGTAAATCTCTGGCCATAGTGATGGGTCTCGTAGATATATCTCAGCAAACTTGTAAAGTGTATCTCCTTTTTTTACAGTCACTTCAATAAGCTCTACCCGCTCTTCCTGAGCTTGAGATAAGGAAAAGAGACACATAATAAACAAAAAAGCAATTATAAAAGTGAACCCTCTCTTCCCCATCAGCCACATACGATTTCTCCTTTCTTATTCTTTGCCAACTTTTTGGGAAGCCAGAAAGAGAACCTGCTTCCCTTTCCCATTTCTGACTCCGCCCAGATTTTTCCTAAATGGGCCTCTACTCCGTATTTGGCAATAGTCAATCCTAAACCAGACCCCCTCCTCTTCTCATCCTTACCAATTCCCAGCTGCTGAAATTTGTCAAATACCTTGTCTAAAAAGTCTTGAGGAATGCCCGGCCCGGTATCAGCGACTGTAATTTGAATCTTCTCCGGGAAGTCCTGTCCAATTATCTCCACACTCCCTTCAGAAGGAGTAAACTTTATGGCATTGGAGACCAGGTTCATAATTACCCGCTCCATCAGGTCATTGTCAGCGCGAATTGTGGGAAAGGTATCAAATCCCTGACTGGATAACTTCACCCCTGATTTAGCTGCCTGTGGTTCCATTATCTTGATGACTCTTTCCACTGCCTCCCTGGGGTCAAACTCTGTAAGAGCAAGTTTCATCCTTCCCGTTTCTAACTTTGCCGCATCCAGTATATTATTAATCATACCCAGAAGTTTCTGGCTGGAACCATCTATTATTTTCAAGAATTCCTTCTGCTCTTCATTTATTTCGCCAGCCGAGCCGTCGAGCAGAACCTCCACGAACCCACGAATGGAGGTCATTGGGCTTCTCAGGTCGTGAGTTATGGAATGAACAAAATCTTCCTTCATCTTCTCTATCTCTTTCTCCAGAGTAATATCGTGGAGCACTGTAACCACGCCTAGATTCTTTCCTTTCTCCGTCTTTACGATATTGGTGCCTGTCTTTATGAACTTCCGGTAAGGCCCCTGGGAGAGATCGATCTCTCTCACTACAGTCTTCTCTTTCTGTTTTGTTATCTCACCAAGACTCTGAGCAATTCTCTGGTCACCAATATAGTCTATCAAATTTTTACCCAGCACTTCTTCTCCGCTAACTTGAAGCATTTTTCGGGCCTGCCTGTTCATAAGCGCTATCCTGCCAGAAAAATCTGTCATCACAATTCCGTCGGCAATGCTGTAGATGACCGCTTCTGTTTTGGTCTTCTCGGCAATTATCCTGTCAATCTGCAGGTCGTTATATTCCTTCAATTTCTGTGTCATGAAATTGAAGGTATCGGCCAGAGTCAACAGTTCATCGTGAGTCTTCACCACGACCTTATGAGTAAAGTCGCCTTCGGCTACCTTTCCCGCACCTACAATTAGGTTAAGAATGGGACGGCTCAATCCACGGGCAGTAAGGAGTCCCACAAAGGCTGCTCCAAAGATAGACACGATTATCCACAGGATGGCATTCTGTTTCATTTTTATCGCCGAGATATAAGCATCGTGCTTTGCCTGCTGGACAATCATCCCCCACCCTAACCTCTTCACCGGAGCATAGGCACCAACCATCTCTACTCCCCTCTCGTCAGTGAACTCCTTGCTTCCCAGAGTCTTGCCAGAAAGTACTTCCTGGACAATAGCCAACTGGGTGGCATCCTCAAAGTTGATAGCCCTCTTTTTCTGGGGGTGAGCTATGATTTTCCCTTCCTTATTTACCAGAAAGGCAAATCCAGTCCTTCCAATCATTGTGCCGTAAATCTTATGCCAGAGTTTGTTCAGTGTGACTACAATGTAGATTACCTGCCCTTCCACCAGAGGATAAGCCACGTTTAGTCTGGGATCGTCCTCTACGTAGTAGAGAGAACTGATATCATGACTGCCTCGAAGCGCCTTAAGAAATAACTTATCTTCCCTCAAGTTAAGTAGCCTTGGTTTTCTCTCCAGCTTCGGATTATAAACTTTTATTATCTCCGCTCCTTTACTGTCGACGATAGAAATAGTAACGAAATCCTCGCTTGTCTCCAAAAGAGATTTCAGCACCGCTCTCTTTTCTGACCAGGACATTCTTGCAATCTTCTGAGAAGTGATTATGAATGATAGGTTCCCTCTCAGATTGTCTATGTAATCGTCGATCTTCTCTGCCAGCGACTGAGCCAGATGAGTATGGAGCTCCAGGATAGAATCCTGAAGAGCCACCCTGTTGATATTAATCATCCTCAATCCCACAATGGACAGCGGAAGCACGGCAAGAACGACCATGATGAGGATGAATTTATGGAATAGTCTGATTTTTATCGCCATATCACCAGTAATTATACCTGAAATTCCCTCGAATATCAACCCATAATAGCAATTTGAGTCTTCTCATTTGTGGAGGAGAATTATCACTTCACCTTTTATTTCGCTTCCCTTAAGTAGAGTCAATACCCGGTCAATGCTCCCCCTGATGACCTCCTCAAACTTTTTGGTTAATTCCCGCGCGATAACTACATTTACCTCCCCAAAGTTTTCCTTCACCATTTCCAGAGTGGCCACTATCCTGTTTGGCGATTCATACAATATGACCGTCTTTTCCAAATTGAATAATTCTTTCAGTCGTTTTGTTAACTTTCCTTTCTTGCGAGGCAAAAATCCCGCAAAAATGAATCCATCAGTGGGCAGGCCTGAAACTACTAGTGCGCATACAGCAGCACAGGGGCCGGGAATCGACTGCACGTTAATTCCCTTCTCAACCGCTTTCTTTATGAGAGGATAGCCGGGGTCAGAAATTCCGGGAGTTCCTGCTTCTGATACTATAGCGATATTCTTGCCTCTGTTCAGGGCATCGATTAGATAATCTGCTTTCTTTTCTCTGCCATAGTAGCTGGTGAGGGGAGTGTGAATATCATAATAACTTAACAATTTTCTGGTCTTTCTTGTATCTTCAGCGGCAATTAAATCGACTTCCTTGAGAATACGCAGTGCTCTCAAGGTTATATCTTCCAGATTCCCGATGGGAGTGGCTACAGCATAAAGTATACCCATAATCTTACCTTATCTTAGCAACCGGGGGCAACCTCCTTTTGTGCTCTGAATTCTTAACAAAATTTTTGACTTTCTCGATATTTTCTACGGAAAAGCCGAGAGTTAGTATCTTTTTGACGCTATATTTTTTCTCCAGCATACAATATAGTATTCTATCCAGCTCTTCGTAATTTATGCCCAGTTCTCCTTCATCGGTCTGCCCAGGCCATAAGCCTGCCGATGGACGCCTGTTTATGATGGGCTGGGGAACCCCGAGATATCTCGCCAGTTGTCTCACCTGNNTCGACTCCTCCATCGCCGTATTTGGTAAAATAGCCCATGTTTAGCTCCGTCTTATTACTCGTCCCCAGTACCAAAGCCCTCAACGATAATGCCCAATCATAAAGGATGGACATCCTCTCCCGCGCCATCTTGTTTCCTTTCCTCAAATATTCCAATTCTTTAACCTGTGCGCCCTCGCCTCCCAGGACAGCAGGGGAGGGAATTATTCTGCGAGAAAAGTTCCTGAAATATTCTTCAATCATAGGTTCAATCCTGATTATCTGTGAATTTATCCTGAGCTTTTTAGCAATTAGCCGGGCATCCTTTACGCTCTCCGACTGATAAGATTTATAAGGCAGAATCAAAGCATACACATTATGAGGGTCCCCCAGTGCCTCCACCGCCAGGTAAGCAACGACTGTGGAATCGATTCCACCAGAAAGACCTAAGACTGCTCGCTGAAATCCACTATTCTTTATTCCCTTTCTAATAAATTCTACTAAAATTCTCGTTACCCGGTTACAGTTAATTGCCAGGTTCTCCACTTATAGGCCTTCCTTTTCCAGTTCCCCTCTGTCCAGTAGTCTCAAGAAAGCTTCAATCACCTGGGGATCGAATCTTTTTCCACTCTCCTTCTCCAATTCGTCTCTGGCTCTTTTTTTAGTCAACGCTTTGCGGTAGGGACGGTCGGAGGTCATGGCATCGAAAGCATCAGCCACACTAATAATTCTCGCACCTAAGGGAATCGCTTCACCTCTTAGTCCTTCCAGATATCCCTTGCCGTCAAAACGTTCATGATGATAAAGAATTAACGGAGCAACTCCGTTTAGGAACTTAACAGGGGTTATGATGCTTTCCCCAATCAAGGGATGCATTTTGACAATCTCGTATTCTGTCCCCGAGAGTCCACCTTTTTTCGTCAGGATTGATTCCTGGATGCCAATTTTTCCAATGTCGTGAATGAGAGCAGAATATTCAATATTCCGAATTGCGCTCTGGGAGAGGTTCATCTCTTTGGCAATCTTCACCGCATACCTTGTTACTCTATCCGAATGGCCTTTAGTATAAGGGTCTTTGGCATCAATAGCTCGCGCCAGAGTCTGAATTGTTCCCAGATACGTGTCTTGCATATGTTTATAAAGCTCTGCATTCTCAATAGTCCTTGCTGATTGTTCGGCCAAAATGGTTAGTAATCTTAAATCTTTTTCATTAAACTTCTGTTTCGACTCTTTGTTGTTTATACTCAAGACACCAATTACCCTGTTTTGAACTTTAAGAGGAACGGAAACAAAAGACTTAGAGCTATATTTGTCGTTACTCTGCTTGGAGAAACGCTTATCGGTTTCTATATTTTCACAAAGAATCGGCTCTCCCTCCTCAGCCACTTTCCCGGCAATACCTTTTCCAATGGGAATATGGACGTTCTTCACCAATTCCTCAGGTAGACCTCTTGCTGCTACAATCTCCAGCATATTTGTCTCCTTGTCTACCAACATTAAAGAGCCTATTTCCGTTCTCAAGAGTCGTGTTGCGTTAATGACAATCAATTTCGCCAGGCGGTCTATTTCCACTATGCCACTGGTAGCTACACCGAATTCATGAATTCCCAACAAAAAGGAGAGGAGTATTTCTAGATCTTCTACATGTTCTTCTATTTCGTCTTCTGCCTCCTTCAACATGGTTCGTAACTGTCTTTCTTTCCTATACTTTGCCACTAGATAGATTATCACAACAACCAAAAACAGAATTGTTGCCAGCGTTAGAAAAAAATCCATCCTCTCCGCCTATGTTTAATGTCTTCGTACTATATCCTTGATTTTCATCAATCTGGTAAGATTACTTCTCTCCAGTTCCTCCAGTTTCATACTAATATAACTTATAGTTTCAAGTATATTAGGAATCAATATATGCTCCAGGGCATTGACTCTGCGTCTGGTCCGTTCAATTTCATAAGAGAGCATCTCTAACCTTTTTCCCTTTTCCGCAAGTTCCACCATCTTCGCTATCAATTCCCTGTACCTGTTTAATGCACTGTCTAGCTCCATAGAAGTAGTAAACAGTCCGTATGAGAAATAGTCGCCCTTCATCCTGAGTTCGTAACTGGGAACCCTGAGATTTAGAAGAGGAACGTAAGTGACTTCGAGATTAGTCTCCAGCTGGCTGGCCATCAATGCTTCCTCCAAAAACTCTCTTCCCATAGTCGAGCGGGCAATAAGGAAAGAGCCATAGGCGTCGAAGAGTCCTTTCTCAACCAAGAGGCGAAGTTCTTTAATCTCCTCTATCAAAGATAAGAAATTACGCATCAGTTCATCCTGTTTATCTTTAAGCAATCTATGTCCTCGACGGGCAAGGATTAACCTCTTCTTCAATTTTAAAAGTTCCATCCTGGTGGGATTGACAATAAGCCTCATTGTTACTTCCTCTCTACTCCTTCCATATACTTTTGTATTTCTTCTTCCTTCACCCTTTTAAGCTCCTCCTTGGGCAACATTTTTAGAAGCTCCCAGCCAATATCCAGGGTCTCCTCCAAACTCCTCTCTTCATATTCTCCCTGAGTAACAAACCTTTTCTCGTATTCGTCAGCAAATCGAGAAAATATCTTATCCGTTTCTGAGAGAGCAGCTTCCCCCAGGATTATTGCCAGTTCCTTTGCCTCCTTGCCCCGCGCATAGGCAGCAAAGAGTTGAGAAGTTACATCTCCATGGTCTTCCCTTGTTTTTCCTTCTCCAATTCCTTTCTCTTTTAACCGGGAAAGGGAGGGAAGAACGTCTATCGGTGGGGAAATGCCTTTCCTGTGGAGTTCTCGGGAGAGGATTATCTGACCCTCGGTAATATAGCCCGTCAAATCAGGAATGGGATGGGTCTTATCGTCTTCGGGCATGGTTAGAATGGGCATTAAAGTAATCGAGCCTTTTTTGTCCTTTATCCTTCCCGCTCTCTCGTAAATTGTCGCCAAGTCAGTATACATATAACCAGGATAGCCTCTCCGCCCCGGGACCTCTTTTCTGGCAGCCGATACTTCTCGAAGAGCGTCGCAATAGTTAGTCATATCGCTTAGGATTACTACCACATGCATATCCTTGCGAAAAGCCAGATATTCGGCAGCAGTCAGAGCCACCCGGGGAGTAGCCAGTCTCTCTATCGCCGGGTCGTCGGCGAGATTGATGAACAGTACTGCTCGCTCAATTGCTCCTGTCTTCCTGAAATCTGTGATGAAAAAATTTGCTTCCTCGAAAGTAATCCCCATTGCTCCAAAGACAACGGCAAATTTCTCTCCGACATCAGTATTTTTTTCTGGAGAAATAACTTTTGCCTGGCGGGCAATCTGCGCCGCAAGCTCATTGTGCGGCAGCCCGGAGCCGGAGAAGATTGGCAGTTTCTGGCCCCTTACCAGCGTATTCATTCCATCTATTGCACAAATACCGGTTTGAATAAATTCTGAGGGGTAGTTGCGAGCGTCGGGGTTGATTGGCCTACCATTTATATCCTCTCTACTCTCGGCAAGTATAGCCGGTCCTCCGTCAATGGGACGTCCCAATCCATCGAAAATTCTTCCCAGTATATCGATGGAAACAGCAAGCTCTACCCTTCTCTCCAAAAACCTCACCCGGGACTCCGCAAGATTTAGACCCGTGGTGCCCTCGAAGAGCTGAACGAGAACCTTGCCTCCGTCCACTTCCAACACTCTTCCCCTTCTTACCTCTCCGCTGGCAAGAGTAATCTCCGCTATTTCGTCGTATTTAACTCCCGCCGTATCTTCCACGAGAATCAAAGGTCCGGCAATGCTGGAAACTGTAAGATACTCTCTCTGCATAAAAATCCTTTCTATACCTAAGATCAAAAGATAGTTTGTGAAGCGTGCTCTTGATGCAAGAGGATTTGGTGTAGCGAACCAAATCCCGAGCATATTTCCTAAGCGATGAACAAACTATCTTTTAATTTCCTTTTCCATCTCTTCTTCTATCAGGTCAAATTTTTCCTCTTCTTTTTCATCGATGAATTTCATCCGGGATATTCTTTCTTTCACTTTGAGCTTCGCCAGTTCGGAAAACTCCACGCCCTCCTGCAATAACTTCTGGGAGAGATGGAAAAGTTTAATTATGATCCTAAGCATTCGGTACTGCTTCTTTACTCCTGTATAAGTATCCTGCGGGTCGAAGGCATGCTGATGGAGGAAATCTTCTCTTATCGACTTTGCCGTCTCTAAAATTAATCTATCTTCTGGGGAGAGCGCTTCCAATCCCACCAACCTCACCAGCTCTTCCAGAGATGCTTCCTGCTGAAGGATGCGCATCGCCTGCGAGCGCAGCTTGAGATAATCTTTAGCCACTTCTTTAGATAAGTATTCCTCAATATTATCCAGATAGAGTGAATAACTGTTCAGCCAATTGATTGCCGGAAAGTGGCGCTGATAGGCAAGTCTATCTTCCAGACTCCAGAAAACCTTTACCATGCGCAGAGTTGCTTGAACTACGGGATCGGAAAGGTCACCGCCAGGGGGAGAAACAGCACCGATTATGGAAAGGGAGCCTTCCCTTTGATGCTGGCCTTGACAGACAACTCTGCCGGAGCGCTCATAAAACTCGGCTACCCGGGCAGCCAGATAGGCAGGATAACCCTCCTCCCCGGGCATCTCCTCCAGCCTTCCCGACATCTCTCTCATCGCCTCTGCCCAGCGCGAAGTCGAATCTGCCATAATGGCCACCTTATATCCCATATCACGAAAATATTCCCCGATTGTAGCCCCGGTATAAACAGACGCCTCCCGGGCGGCTACCGGCATATTGGAAGTATTGGCAATCAGCACAGTCCTCTTCATCAAGGGTTCCCCTGTGCGAGGGTCTTTTAATTTGGGCATTTCCATCAAAACATCACACATCTCGTTACCCCTCTCCCCACAACCAACGTAAATAATGACGTCTGCGTCTGCCCACTTAGCGATCTGGTGAAGAACTACAGTCTTCCCGCTTCCGAACGGGCCAGGAATACAGGCAGTGCCACCCATGGTAATGGGAAAGAAGGTATCTATTACCCTTGTTCCCGTGTAAAGAGGAATAGCAGGAGGCAGTTTCTCTCTACAGGGCCTCTCCCGCCGCACAGGCCACGTCTGAAGCATACTCAAAGAGACTGTGGAGCGAGAACGGGGAGGCCGAACCCGGGCGATGGTCTCCTCTACGTTGAATTCTCCCTTAAGAATCTCCACAACTTCGCCCTCAACTTCCGGAGGCACCATTATTTTGTGTATTATAAGAGTAGTCTCCTGAACTTCTCCGATTATATCACCGGAAATAACCTTATCTCCCTTCTTAACCAGAGGTTTAAACTTCCATCTCTTTTTTCGATCAATTCCAGGGATATGGACTCCTCTGGCAATGTAATTTCCGGCCTTCTCTCTTATTTTGTCCAGAGGCCTTTGAATTCCATCATAAATGGAGGAGACTAACCCGGGAGCTAACTCCACTGAAAGCGGCCCACCTGTGGATACAACAGGCTCTCCCGGACCCAACCCGGCAGTCTCTTCGTATACCTGGATAGAGACCCTGTTCTCCTTCAACTCAATCACCTCACCAATCAACCCGGGACTGCCCACCCTCATAACCTCATACATTTTTACTCCCGGCAGTCCTTCAGCAACCACCAGAGGGCCCGATACTTTTATAATTTTACCTTTAACCATATCTTATCTCCAGGAAATCATCACTGTCAACCCACGCCTATGATTCTCCAAATATATCTGCTCCCACAGCCCTAATAGCTATCTTTCTTAACTTCTCCAAACCCAACTTTTTCTCTTCAATCCCGGGAATAATGGTAATATCTACTTTTGCCATTCGGGAAACTTCATCAATCTTTTCCAGAAGAGCTTTAGCAAAAGTCTCCGTAATGTAGACCAATGAGTAATCTCCTTTGCCAATCTCATCCAAGGCTCTTTCTGCCTGGGAAGTATCGCCGACAGGAAAGGTAGAGAAACCGACTCCTTTAAAACCCCAGATGAAATCTCTCTCCCCAATTATTGCCAGCTTCATTTTTTTCCTTCTTGCCGCAACCTAATGGCTGCGACTGCTGATATAAGTCTCTCTCAGTCTTTCCTTGATTATTCCCGGAGACAATCTATTAAACTTACCTACGATGACTGTCCTCAGATTCTTGACTTCCATCTCCTTAGCCACCAGATAGCCAATTAAAGGTTCAATACCGAAGCTTATATATTTTGCTTTTTTGACGAAGTTCAACAGGTAATCATCAAATAACTTTTCCAAAAAGGAGAAGCTTCCACTTTTGTTCCAGCGTTCAATACCGCTGTTTAATATTTGGTAATAATCCTTGAATCTCAGACTATCGACAAAGCTCTGCGTAGAACCCTCAAACGATTTTAAGAAGTGTTCTTTCTCTAAGACCCCTCCAGAAATCAAGCATCTCTCCAGATAGCTCCTCTTCTTAGCCATCTCCTTCAGTCTCAAGAAAGTTCTAATATTGGTCAAGTCAATTTGGATCAAAAAGAGTCTCTCCAGAAATTCGCACTTCGCCTGGCGCGCCACCTGAAGACAGTGAGAAAAGTATATCTCATCGAGAGTCATATCGATTATTTGCATATTCTTTTCAGTGCTGTAAATTCCCTCTATCTTCTGGAGAGCTCCTGCTAAAAGTGGAGGAACCCTTCCATAATTACCAGTTCCCACTGCTTGCACAAGCTGTTCGCGATTAACTATGGAGGGAGCCAGGTAGTATTCCTGCTCCACGACAGCCCTATACTTCTCCTTAAAAGCGACCTTGATATTATGGAAGTCGTTTCGCAAAATGAATAAGTCTGTTAACTCGGAATCGCGTGTCAACTCGGAAATCAAGCCATAGACACTTTGCATCTGGCGAGAGAGATGTGAGTCGAAATCCTCCTCTCCTTTAACCAATGCCAGCCCCTCCCGGTAATCGGTGTCCCTCAAACCCTCAAGTGCCTGTTCAACACTTTCCGCTTCGAGAATACTTAACAGCTTGGGAAGATCGAGCAGTCTTACTTCTCTTGCCCTTATCTTTCCCACCGCATAAGCATAACGATTATCCATATGAACTTCACCAGTAGAGTAGAAAATCGATTATGTAAACAGGAGTTTGATAACTTCGTCTTCTGTCTTCTCCCGTAAAGACCTCAATATGTTCTCCCAGGAGTTGCTTATCTCTATCTTTCCCGATCTCAAAATAAATCCGTCAGCAATAAACGCTGGTTCAGAAGATAACTTTAGTTTTCCCTTTTTACCAACTTTCACCAATTCAGCATTTACACTGTTAATCAACTTCTCGTCGATTCTCTTCTTATCATTTTTGCCAACGACTACCAATTCTTCGCCCGTCTGGCAACTCTCCAGCATAATTCTTTTTACCAACTCTCGATAATCTCTGCCGTTCAAATTCCTTATTCTCTTTTCTACCTCCTGGTAAACCTCTCCTAAAATTCTCTGTTTCTCTGCCAGGATGCGCTTGCGTGACTCCAAGGAGGCCAGGGTGACAATTCTTTCACTCACTTTCCGGGCATTCTCTTCCCCTTGCCTGGTGAGCTCCCGCGCCACCTTTTCTGCTTCTCGTCTTCCTTCTTCAACTATTTGGGAAGCTCGGGACTCTGCTTCGTCAATAATCTTTTTTATCTCTTTATCATTATCCTGGATAATCTTTTCAATAATTTTTTCCAGAGGCATAATATTCCCTCAAAAAATTATTGGGGAGCTTTCTATTGTTCACCTGATAATAGTGGTCAACTTCCCAGGCGAATACCTGTAAGGAGAAAGAAAGAAGCCACCAATCCCAAAAGTGCGTATGTTTCTACCAAAGCTCCATAAATCAGTGCTCTCATTTCTGCTCCTGGCTGTTTTGCTGCTACCCCTATTCCAGCAGCACAAACCTTTCCCTGATGAATAGCCGAAATCAGCCCGGAAAAAGCAATGGGCATGCAAGCGCCAAAAATTTGCAGGCCTTGATATAAGCTGATAATAGGAATCTCCCCAACCAGAAGACCCAATTTGATAATAACTAAAAATCCAACCACGAAACCATAAAACCCTTGAGTTCCTGCAAGCGCTACCAGCAAAAACATCCTGCCGAATTTTTCCGGACTTTCGGATAGGACACCGTTTGCCGCCTGACCAGCCAACCCTACGCCTATACTGGAACCGATACCAGCCATAAATACTGCCATTGCTCCGCCAATAATGGCTACTACCAATCCTTCCATCTCTACCCCCTATACTGCCCCGACGAATCGGGGCCTGGAGAATTCGATTCTATCTGATTACTGTATATCTCCTCTCCTCGGCAAAAGGTTTGAATACTTCCCCTCCGCCTTGAAAAAACTTCATAAAAAACTCAAGATACTGTAACCGGGAAGTGTGAACGTATCCCCCAAATGCATTCATTGCCAAATTAAATAGATGTGCCGGGAGAAAGAGAATAATTGCCAGTAGAAGCCCGACATAGGGGATTCCCGAAACGAGAGAGAAAATTTCATTAATTGCAGAAGCCAGAAGACCCGTGGTCAAACCTAATGCGAAGAGCCGCAGGTAAGAAAGCACATCAGCCAACGAATTGCCGGTTACTACCCCGTACCAGCCAAACCAGCACCAGAAGAGTTTAAACAGCACTCCCTTGTTTGTGGTCCACTGATTATAGAATATTGCCAAGCTACTAAGAGAAAATAGCCCCCCGCTGATTATCACCAGAACCGGAATGGGAGGCAGAATTTTGAATAGGTAGATGCCTATAAGGAGAGGAAGGGAAACCTGTATGCCCAGGGCGGGCATCTCTCTAAAGAAAGTATTATGCCAGTCCTTATCCTTTATCTCTCTTAATAATCTTATAGTCACTCCCGTCCATACCTGAATAAATCCCAGAGCTACCGCCAATATCAGGAAAAGAAGCGAATTCTCTACAGGGTCGAAAGCGACGACTGCTCCCTTAACACTTTTCAAGAAATTGAAGCTCTCCGGTAATCTGTCTATAATATTCCCAAACCAACCACCAGTAATCGCTCCCCAAAAAATAGAAGCCAGCCCGCCGTAACCGATTAAACGGAAAAAACGTTTCCCTCCCAGTCCCATCTTCAATTTCTTTAGACCAAGCCAGGAAAGCAAAACCAGGACTATGCCGTATCCCGCATCAGTAAGACAGAGACCGAAGAAGAGCGCAAAGAACGGCGCCAGATAAGGAGTGGGATCGATACTTCCATATTCAGGACGGCCAAAAAGGTCGGTAACAACTTCAAAGGGCTGAACTGCTCTACTATTTTCCAGAACCACAGGCACTTTTTCACCCTTCCGGGGAGGAGAAACCGTTATTTCTATCTCGGGATATTTCTCTTCTAGTGTCTTTTTTACGCGGCCCACTCGATTCTCCTGAATCCATCCAGAAAGGAAAAAAGAGCCACTTGTATGGCCCAAAAAATCTCCCGCTTCTTCTTTCTTCTGCAGATTATAATAGTAGTCGTGAAGAACCATAAGCTGGGGCTTGTAACGCAGAAGAGAGGAGACTTCCCTGTTAAGTTTCTCTTCCTTGTTTTCCGCTTCTTCTATTTCCCTCTCAATCTGGACAAGGAATTCCTCAGGGGAAAGGTTTACCTGAGGCAGGAGAGTTTCGTAAAATTCGTACTTCTTCAGAATAGGGACGATAATATCATTCTCTTCTTTCAAAAAAATAAGCACCATATATACAGAAGTTTTATCTCGTTTAACTTCACACCAGTAGCTCGCTGATGAACTCTTCTCCAGTTCCTGCGAAAACTTTTTATAATTTTTCAAAGGAACGATTCCCGGAACTACTCGAGTTTTCTCTGTATCCACGAGGTCGGACAAGTTTAACAATAAATCTCTCCAGGGAATCAACACGGTCTTCTCCTCGGTAAGTCTTTTCCTTGCCACTTCCGATTCGCGAAATTCCTCTTCTATGTGCTTACACTGGGAGTAGACTTCGTCCAATTTGAAAGTATCTAAAATGTTATCTAACTCAGCTCGCTGGAGAATTAACTTTTCTTGAGTTAACCCTTCTAGAAATGCGGATTTCTCCTGGAAGCTAGCCAGAAACTCGAGGAGGTACCGAACTTTTCCCAATCTATCTTCAACAACCGACTCTTCTTTCCTTTCCCTAAAATAGTCCTGGGTAAGTTCTTTCCTGAGGTCGTTAATCTCCACAACTCCCCACTTATGGAGGAGGGCAAGCACCTTCTCCCGTATCGAATTATGTCCTATTATCTGGATTTTTCTAATTTCAGAAATTGCCATTCTATTTCAGTTGAATTCCTATCTCCTTTAGTATTCGACTGAGTGACTTGTGAACGCGGGGTTTCATTTTCTCTTCCAGATTTCTTATTTCCTCTTTTTCTCTATCGACAATTTTCTTGCTCTCTCTTCGAGCATCCTCTTCCGCTCGCCTGGCCAGCTCTTCCATTCTCTTCTCTGTCTCTTTCCTGGCTTGAGCGATTAGTTCTATTTTTCTCTTCAACGCATTCTGAATTATAGCTTCTGCCTGAAGGTGGGCATCGCTCAGCTTCTTTTGACAATCTTTTTCTACCTGTTTTATTCTCTTAATTGCCAGATTGACCATTTTATTTGACCTAAAATTAAAAAGCCCCCATCCTTCAGAGACTGTTCAATAATTATGAAATTTCTTTGGTAGTCGTAACCTTTAGGTTGCGCCCGGGACAAAAAAATTTAGCTCCCATCAATGGGAGCGCCTACCAAGAATGGAGGCAGCCTGTTCAGAACAGGGAATTGGTAGCTTATGAAATTGGTAAGTTCTATATATCTATAATAAATTATAATAAAACATCATCAAAGTCAAGAAATTTCTTGACATTTTGGCTTATTTTTTAGTATAAAACAGGTACAATTATAGAGGAAAATGGAGAAAACCGGATTGATTCAGCAGACTTTGGTTCTCATAAAGCCCGATGGCTTAAAAAAGTCTCTAACCGGTAATATTCTGACTCGCCTCTCGGAAACAAAGTTGGAGATTGCAGCAGCTAAGATTGTCCGCGTCAGCCGGGAGTTGGCTGAAGCACATTACTGCCACATGAAGGAGAAGCCGTTCTTCGAGGAACTTATCAAATATATCCGGGGAGAACTCCACAAAAGGCGAAAAGTTCTGGCTATGGTCTACCATGGAGAAGGCGCAATAAAAAAAGTCAGACAGATCGCCGGTGCCACCAATCCTGAAGAGGCTGATCCTGTCTCCATAAGGGGTGCTTACGGACGTATCACCACCAGTGGCATCTATGAAAATGTAATCCACACCTCTACCAATGAAGCAGAAGCTGAGAGGGAAATAAAGCTCTGGTTCGAACCGGATGAAATAATATACAAACTGTATCCCGTTGAGGAGGTAACTGTTAAAAACGTTAATAAAAGAATATGGAAGAAGTAATTTGAGTTTTGGGTAGAGACGCCATCCTATTTTGAGGCTGGCGTTTTATCTAAGAGAGGAAAACAATTGGCTAAGAATAAGATTTACATTATTGACGTAACTAATAGAGACGGCGTGCAGACTGCCATGCTCGGTCTGGCCAAGTTAGAGAAGACAATGATCAATCTCTATCTCAATGATATGGGCATCTATCAGAGCGAGTTTGGCTTTCCTGCAACTCGCCACGAGACCAGCTATCTCAATGCCAATCTGGAATTGGCGGAAATGGGAGTGCTCAAACCGATAATCCTTTCCGGTTGGATTAGAGCAATCAAGAAAGACGTGGAAGATGCTACTCGACTAACCAGAATAAAACATCTGAACCTGTCCATCTCCACCTCCGAGCAGATGGTGCGAGGCAAATTCGAAGGTAAGAAAGGCAGGGAAGACATCATTAAAATCATGACTGAAGCCTGCGATAGGGCTAAAGAAAAGGGAATCGAAACTTTTGGCGTCAATGCCGAGGACGCATCGCGCACTGACGATGAATATTTAATCAGGTTCGCCCAGGCGGCAAAGGAACACGGCGCCTGCCGTATCCGCTATTGTGACACCTTAGGATATGATGACCCCTTCAGTATATACCAAAGGGTCAAACTCCTGGCACAAGAAGTCGAATTACCAATAGAACTACACTGCCATAACGACCTGGGAATGGCAGTAGCTTGTTCGGTCGCCGGGGCCAAAGCTGCCATCGATGCTGGAGTAGATGCCTACATCAATACCACTATTAACGGAATGGGAGAAAGGTGTGGAAATGCTGACCTTATCTCTGTAATTTTAGCCCTTAAGAAATCACGGGGCCTGGAAAATAGATACCTTTTGGACGAGAGAGTAGACCTTTCCCATGCCTGGAAAATTGCCAAATATGCTTCATATGCCTTTGGTGTTCCCATTCCTATCAACCAGCCAGCAGTGGGCACAAATGCTTTTGCTCATGAGTCAGGGATACATGCTGATGGCGCATTAAAGGACCGAAGAAATTACGAACTTTATGACTTTGAAGAACTGGGCCGGGGAGAGCCAGAAATAATAGAGACGGGAAGACAGATTACTGCTGGCGAATATAGCGGAATTAAGGGATTCAGAAATGTCTACGGAAAGTTAGAGGTAAAATTTAAGGACGATAAAGAGGCAAGAAAAATCCTGGAACTTGTCCGTTACGCCAATGTCCACACCCAGAAGCCTCTCACCGACGGGGAACTTCGCTTTATAGCCAGATACCCGGAACAGGCGAAGAAGATATTGACAGTTGTGCCCCAGGGATAAAGATCTGTTGAAGGACAAATTTTTCTATTTCTTATTTTTTGCTCTGTCCAGTCTCTGTTTTTGTTCCTCCAGTACTTTAAATACTATGTCCGGCGTATTAGGAACCTTCCTTTTATAAATATCGATTAACCTATCAATCTTATCTAAATTTTCCTTTACCCTCAAAGCGAACTGTTCCCTGTAACTTTCTTCAGAGTAATCTTTATCAAGAACCTCCCTGAAAAGTCTCTTGAGATCCTGATATTTTGGTATTAGACCAGTAGGAGTTTCTACTGCTTCCACTTCCTTATGGACACGTAGCTCCATCCACTTAAGCCATACCTTCTTGTCACACTTGCTATTCAAAAATTTTCCCTGCGCATCTTTAAGAAAATAGTTCACGGAAAAGATAGCGGGGGGTTTCTTTAACTTCTTACCAAAGTTCAGATTATCCTCTACGTACCTGGCAATAGGTATGGAAAGAAAATCCAAATTGGCCATGGGATTATGTATCCTCACTCCTTCTTTACCCAAGGTTGCCGCGGTAGTCTCTGATTCCAGACCCGCGCCTTTGGTTATTATACCATGTACCCAGTCGAATGATTCTTCCACAGGCACCCACGTATCATGGTCCCTGCCTCCGTACACGATTCCTTCTATGGTAACTCCTTTCGGATTGTCTATTTCTGCATCCATGTTCCTAAGAAGCTTCAGTTCAACAGTAAACCGGGCATTGGGATGTGATGGCGATATCTCGCGACCTTTAGCATCTTTTTTACCCGGTCTCCATTCTCCTGAATAATTAATTCCCCGTGGGGGAACTTTTCCGTCCTTACCAATCCAGTAAGTGTAACCTTCTTCAGTAACCAGAACATTGGAGAATATTATCTGTCCCGGACTGTTCAGTGCTCCCCATAATACAGGGTCATCTACCGAATTCACGTCCCGGATTATGCCAAAAATTCCTTTTTCCACATTGACTGCGCGAACCATACCCTCTTTATTTCTGAGATAAGCTATGTCATCTCCCACTACCGTCTCATTCTCCAACAATGCAGTAGCCGTTTTCCCACAAAGAGAAGGAAAAGCGCCAGTAAAGTAAGTAACCCTGTCATTGGGCCCGTGCACTCCCATAATAAACATATGTTCTGTCAACCAGCCTTCCTTTGATGCCAAACTTATCCCCAGGCGCATAGCCAGCTTTTTTAGTCCTATTGTGTTGCCCCCATATTGGGTATTCATACTATATACGATGTCTTCTTCAGTATCAATATATATCCTGCGTTTTTCTATATTCTTACTCACACTATTTTCCAGTTCACCTTCTGAATGGATGAACTTAAAGAACCTGTCAGAAGGCCCCAATCTAACGAATTCTTCATAGCCTCCTCTGTAGAGTAACTGCTCACTGTGACCAACATATGGCGAATCGGTAAGCTGGACACAAGGTATGGAAAACTCAGAACCAGTAGGACCCAGACAGAAGAAAAGCACGTATAACTTATGCCCTCTCATAATATCTTTGAGAATAGCGTTAATCTCCTTAAGCCCTTTCTGTTTATCGATTAGATTCAAATTTGGACCTAAATCGCCACCCTTGGATAAAAGGAATTTAGTGTTCTTCTTGTCTCTTGCCTGGTCATGATATCCATCAAAGTGAACAGTATGTCCAGGCGTCGCCAGCATCTTCTCTTCGCCAGTTCTTATTGCTTCCTGTTCGATATATATTCTATCTTCCGCTGAGTCAGTGCAGACAAAAACAGTATCAGGATTACATAGTTCTATATACTTGGCAACAAATTGCAGAAGTTTGGAATTGTTTATCCTGGTAATCTTGCCAAAATCCTTTTCACTCAATCTAGTTTTGAATAAGTTTGTTATGTCCATAGGAATTATGATTATCGGGGCACCCTTACCACATCAGCTCGCTGGAACCCTTCGCCTTCCAGAATCGTAGCGATAGCGTACTTCTTTTCTATTTTTATTATTTTTATCTTCCCTGCGTAAGTCTCTTCGGCGCCCAGGCTGATTCCTGTATCAGGGTCGATCAACTCCTCGCCCATTGTGTAAACCTCAAAGACCTCTCCCTTTCTGACCCCGGCATCTCCTCCCACGTTAATATAGACTTCACCATCACTCACCTTGACTATCTTGGCTTGCCAGGTAACTGTTTCCATTTTCTCCACAATTGCATTTACAATCTCATCTATACATCCGCGAGTTGCCTTGCCCAAAGGAGTCTTGGTAGAGAATCCTCCACCAAGGATGTTGCCCGTCTTGAGAACGCCAGCCAGGACTACGCCCACAGACCTTGCCTTGGCCTCTTTGGTTGTGGCTTCCAGAATTACTCCCGTTATTGCATCGTACATACGGATATCGCAAGCAACATAAGCACTGGTCGTAGTGAGGCCAGCTCCGGCTTTCTTTTTCAGAAGAACTCCACCCACTCCTCCACGGCTGACTTTCTCTTCAAACTCAGTAACTGCTCCCCTTACCAGAACCTGAGCACCCAATATCTCACCAATTTTTGCTGCTGTCTCTTTTCGCACTCTTCCTTCTTCTGCGAGGTCCTGCTCCTTGATTATATCGCGGATGGCCTTTCTTTCCACAACAACGAACTCTCCAGTCTCATATAAGGCGGTAGTAAGCATCTCCGCCATCCCTGAACCAATCTTCCTGTGAGCACGCGGGACCTTCACTTCAAAATCGATAACCGCAATTCTCTTTTTCGGACCCTTGTACTTTTCCGCATAAGGCCTCACCCCGGTCTGAGCACATCCCAGAAGGAAAATAAGCAATAAAATTATAGCTTCCTGCAAAAACTTTCTCGCCATATCCCTTCCTCCTCTTCTGTCTATGGTTGTCTAAACCATACCATCTATTCAGAAAGCTTCTTCAGAATTTGGGTAGCTATCTCTTCTAATCTCTTTTTGTTTTCTGCTTTGGCCCTATCCCTAATACGCTCCACGGCTGAATCTCTCCACTCCATGTACTCTGTCCTGGAGAGGTCAACTAACTGGTAGCAGTTATACAAATACTCCACCCCTTCAGCGGTCGGCCTTTCTACTTTTTCGTAATAGGTTTCTTTTGGTTTTATACCGTGCATCTGATAGATTTCCATAATTACCCCTACGGTCTCGGTGGAAAACTCGCTTAATTCGGCATCACTAATACTCAATTCACGGACAGCATCACTGAACTCTGCCCCAACCCTGTTCTCTATCCCGGCGATAATATTCTTGATTACTTCTCCCCTGGCCCGACGGAGAGCCAGGGAGAAGTCGGCTACTCCATCCACCCCCCCACTAAAAGAAAACATCTCCTCTCCAATAGATACTGGTGTCGCTATCCAATCTGGCCTAAACTCCCGGCTCCTTTCAACTATTCTTTCCTCGCCAATTATCACGGGAGGTTTCTTGGGGCCAGCGCATCCTCCAATCAAAATTTGAACCAAAAACAGAACCAAACAACAAAAAATTAATCTTCTCATCCGTCCTCCTTTGACCTCTATTCTGAATACGAAATGACTACATTAACGCCACCTGTTTCATTCTCCACCAAGCTAACAGTGTAATCTTTGCCTTCTTTGGAGAAAAAGAGCTGCCCAATCTCAGCACCTGGCCAATAATCGGCCTTCACCAACCCGTATCCTTTACTCTCCATTTCTTTTAAATAAAAAGGCACGACTGCATCCATGGAATCAGAGGTAGTAAAATTAAGGGTCGATACACTATCCTGGCTAGAGGTGTTAACTTCCCTCGCTCCTATGTATAAAGGAATCCCGTTCACATCTTTTCTGCTTTCTATTCTCACAGTGGGTAACTCCCTTCCCTTTCGCCTCCCGGGAAGTTTTCTCTTTATCCACACACTATCCTTTTCTTTTATAATCTTATCGGTCAGAATAGAAAAACGGTCCACAAGCCAACGTTTTACAGGAAATCTCTTGGCCACGAGATACCAGCCAGCAAAGAATAGAACGATTAGAATAGAAAAGATCTTTACCATAAAATTTATCTTTTTCCTTAAAGAACCCCTGGCCTTCCGGGGAATTTCGAATTCTCTTTCCTCTAGAAACTTCTCCTGGAGAGTCTCTTTCTCCTCTTGCTTCTTTTCTTCTTTCTTCTCTTCTTTCTTCTCCCTTTCCTTTTCCATCTCGGAAATCTTGGATAGAACTTCGTCCACAACAGGGTGAGATAATTCTATTTCTTTCTTTTTGGATTTGTCATCACCCTTTGGTTCTTCTTCGACCATTTGCAACCTCCCAGAACATTATCGGCTTTTCAACAGTTCTACTATCCTTTCCAGATCTTCCAGGGAATAGTATTCGATTTCTATCTTACCCTGAACTTTGCCACCCGCTTGCGCAGAAAACCTGCCAGCACCAGTATACTTAATCCTCACTTTCGTTCCCAGAATTCTCTGGAGTTCTTCCTCCAGTTCAATGACCTCGGGACTCTTCTCTTTCCCGGCGATTCCTTTTTTTGCAGGGGCCGGTTTGACTCTCAATTTATCTATAATATCTTCTGTTTCACGTACTGTCAACTTCTCCTTGAGTATCTTCCGGGCCAGGTCTATTCGTTTCTTCTCCCCTGGTATGGATAGTAGCACCCGGGCATGTCCGGCAGATATGAGTTTACTGGAAACGAACTCTTTGATCTCTTCAGGTAAGTTGATAAGTCTCAAAATATTGGCAACCGTTGACCTGGTTTTTCCCAAATGGTCGGCTAATTCTTGCTGGGTCAGATTAAACTCCTTCATCAACCTCTGGAAAGCTTGCGCTTCTTCTATGGGATTCAAATTCTCTCTTTGGATATTCTCAATTAGAGATATCTCGAACATCTCCCGATCAGTAACTCTTCTAACCACTGCTGGAATCTCTTTCAACTCCGCCATTTTGGCTGCACACCAGCGCCTCTCTCCGGCCACCAGTTGGTAGTCTTCTCCTGTGGGAGAAACAATTATTGGTTGAACCACACCCTCTCTCTTTATGGAATTGGCTAACTCCCTTAACTTTTCCTGGTCGAATTGCATCCTTGACTGATATTTATTAGGTCTTATCTTATCAATATCAATACTCACAACCTCCACGGGAGATACCCGGGATACCTTCGGAATTAACGCTTCTATACCCTTGCCCAGTGCTTTACGCATTCCCATTACCTCCCAAAACTTAACTCTCTACTTCCTCTTTTATTTCCACCCCGTTTCTCTTCAGGAACTCTCGAGTCAATGAAAGGTATGCCTGTGCACCTTTAGAATCTTTACTATATAACATAACAGGCTTCCCAAAACCTGGAGCCTCGGCCAAGCGCACATTTCTGGGAATTTTTGTCTCATAGACTGCCTGTTTAAAGAACTTACTTACTTCCTCAACTACCTGGGAAGAGAGATTGACTCGGCCATCAAACATAGTTAAAAGAACCCCTTCGATATCCAATCTGGGATTCAAATTTTCTCTTACCAGCTTTAATGTATTCATTAGTTGGCCCAAACCTTCCAGAGCATAATATTCACACTGGATAGGAATAATTACCGAGTGCGCTGCGGTGAGTGAGTTAACCGTGAGAAGTCCCAGAGAGGGTGGACAATCGAGGAGAATATACTTGTAGAGATTACTCAATCCATTGAGTGCTTTCCTTAGCCTGGTCTCCCGGGAGATAAGTCCCACCAGTTCCACTTCTGCTCCAATCAAATCTACATTTGCTGGAATCAAATCGAGCCAGTCAATCTCAGTGGAGACGAGAATATTTTCAACGGGGGATTTTTCCAAAAGCACCTCATAGATGGTATGTTTAACCTTCTCCTTTTCTATTCCCAGGCCACTTGTAGCATTAGACTGAGAATCCATATCGATAAGCAGTGTCTCCTGGCCATAATGCGCCAGGCAACTGGAGAGGTTAATAGCGGTTGTGGTCTTACCAACCCCTCCCTTCTGGTTTGCAATTGCCACAATCTTTGCCATAAGATACACCTGTTACCAATGTCATTGTGAGTCCCGATTGCGAATCGGGAAAATCCCGATCTTTTGATCGGGACGATGAATCGGGGCTTGGGTCGTGCCGCACGCTTAGCTTGCGGGGCGCTCTAGCAATGACCGAAAGCTATCGTTCACAAAATATTAGCAAAAAAATCAAAAATATACAATAACAAAAAATTTATGAAATCGGCCTTTTAACTACCACTCCCGGCCTGCGTGGATAGTCGTCTGGCGTCCTCTCCACCTTATCCACAACTACCAGAGTTCTTTCTAATTCTCTTTCTCTCAGAATTAGTTTATAAGGAATGACCTTGTTTACTCTTCCGCCCAGAATTTCTATCGCCTTAGCCGCTTTCTGGATTTCACCTGTAACCTGCCGGCCCTTTTGGGAAATGAAGGTCCCTCCAATCTTAACAAAGGGTAGACAGTATTCAGCGAGAACAGCTAAGTCACTAACTGCCCTGGATACCGCTAAATCATACTTCTCCCTGTAATCCCCATTCCTTCCGTATTCTTCGGCTCTTCCATGAATTACCTCTACACTACTTTTAAAACCCAGCTTACGGGAGACGTAACCCATGAATTCTACCTTTTTTCTTGTCGCCTCAAGCAAAGTCAAGCCGAATCTCGGCTGATAAATCTTTAGCGGTATCCCCGGAAATCCTGCTCCCGAACCTACATCTATGATTTTTCTTATCCTTTGATAATTTTTAGATGGAACTCCCAGGAAGCAGGAAAGAGAATCTATAAAATGTTTAACCAGAATCTCTTCCTCATCATTTATGGCAGTGAGATTAAACTTTCTATTCCATTCCTTTAGTGCCTGCAAAAATAGGAGGAACTTTTCTATCTGGTCACCAGCGAGCTCTAAGCCCGCCTGGTTAGCTCTTCTCTGAAACAAGGTAGCCAACCCATCCATAAGCTTATCGCGGCTCCCAGAGCCTCTTCCACAGTGTTTTCGCTTTTCTTTTCTTAATTAATTTATAAATCTCTGCCAGTCTAGCTCTGGTAGATTCCTCCCCTTTCTTTACACAATCATGTAACTTGTCAAAATTTACCCAGTGAATATTACCCACCCCGGGCTTTATCACCAGATCCGCCTTTGTTAACCGGAATTTATTAAGAAATAATCCGGAAATATAGCTAGTTCTGAGAATAACGTCCAGCCCTGTTTTCATCTCCTGCGGGCTATTGCGGGGGAAAGAACCCTGCACATCTACGCCCACCACTAAATCGGCACCTAAATTAGAAGCAACCTCTACTGGTACGAGGTTCACCGCGCCTCCATCGACCAATCTCCTGCCTCTCCATTTCAAGGGTGGGAAGAGACCGGGAATGGTGACGCTTGCCCGAACCGCCTCTCTCAAAGGTCCCCGGGTAAAAGAGAGCTCTCCATTTGAAGTAAGGTCAGTGCTGACACAACCAAAAGGAATCTCTAGATCTTCTATATTCCTGTCTGGCAGAAGACTATTCACTATTGCTTCTATCCTCTTTTCACTAACCAGGGCAAGCTTTACCAAACTGAGGTTATAAATCAACTTCCACTTGGCATAGGAGACAATCTTCTTAATGCGTGTTGAGCCTTCTTCTCCTAACTCATCCTGTAAAAATTCGAGCCTGGCTCGTTTGTACTCCTTGCTGTCCAGAAATTCTATCACCTTCTTTTCAATAGAAGAAGCACTATATCCACAAGCATAAAGCGCCCCAATCAGGGCTCCTGAGCTGGTGCCAGCAATAACATCTACGGATATTCCTTCCCCCTCCAGAACCTTCAACACCCCTATGTGCGCCAGCCCCCTTGCTCCTCCGCCCCCCAGGGCCAAACCAAACCTCAATTTTCGCATAGGTTTTCCTTATACAATATGAGAGCGCTCAAAAATGTTTCACGTGAAACAATTTTCTACCAAAAAGGGGGCCAAAAGGGCCTCAAAAAGGGGACAGGTCCCTCTTTTTGCTTCCTTTTTCAAACCTCAATTTTCGCATAGACTTTGCTTATACGAAACGAGGGCTCCCTAAATTGTTTCACGTGAAACAATTTCTCCTTCCTTTGAATACTCAAAAAGGGGGCTAAAGATAGGGCTTACCCCTCTTTCGTCCCATTCTTTCCCTTTTTGCCATCAATAAGGATAAAATATAAAGAAAAGCAAGGAGAAAATTCCCAGGACCCACAATCCCGGATGGACTTCCCTTGCTCTCCCGGAGACTATTTTGAAAAATGGGTAGAGAACGAAACCCCCGGTCATGCCAATCCCTATATTATAGGTAAAGCTCATTAAAACAACTACGGCAAAAGCGGGAATGACTTCTGTATAATCGGCAAAATTAATCTTGGTTACGGGGCTTAGCATGAGAAGGCCCACAATGATAAGAGCTGGGCCATACGCCTGGGAAGGCACTGCTGTAAAGAAGGGAGCAAAGAATAGAGCGATTAGAAATAGAACTGCCACTACCACAGAAGTCAGCCCTGTCCTTCCTCCTTCTTCAATCCCGGCAGCAGATTCTATATACGTGCCGGTCGTACTTGTCCCCACCAAAGCGCCGAACATAGTTGCCAGACTATCGGCCAGCATCGGTTTCTCAATCTGTGGCAGATTACCCCTCTCATCAAGAAATCCCGCGCGAGCAGAACAACCGATAAGAGTCCCTATAGTATCCACAAAATCTAATACAAATAGGGTCAGAATTACAGAAAAGAACCCCCAGGTAAGTGCTCCCCGGATGTCCAGTTTCAGAAATAGCGGGCCAAGACTGGGAGGTAAACTAACCCATCTTTCCGGAACTTTTGCCACACCCACCAGGAATGCAAGGAACGTAGCCCCTAAAATCCCGATCAGGATGGAACCTTTTACTCTTCTTACCATCAAAATCCCTATAAGAATAAAGGCAAATATGGCCACTAACGCGGCCGGGCTAGTAAGGTTACCCACCTTTACCGGGGCTCCCGGGACTCCCAGACTGACTATTCCTGCCTCATTTAGTCCGATAAACGTTATGAATAAACCGATACCCACGGCAAAACTGTATTTGAGGCTTAACGGAATTGCTTCAGCCAGCCATTTTCTCAGTCCTGCAAGGGTCAAAATAGTGAACAGCACTCCGCCAATGAAGACTGCTCCCAGCGCCGTCTGCCAGCTATACCCCAGAACATTAACCACAGTAAAGGCTATAAAGGCATTTTCTCCCATATAAGGAGCCATGGCAAACGGCCTTTTTGCATAAATGCCCATAATTAATGTCCCAAAGCATGCCGCAAGTATCGTAGCCACCATAGAGGGTCCCCTGGGAATGCCAGCAGCTGCCAGAATGGCAGGATTCACCACAATGATATAGGCCATAGTCATAAATGTAACTATTCCTGCCACCACTTCAGTCTTCACATTAGTCTTCTGTTGCTCCAGTTTAAAGAAGACCTGCAAAAACCTTTTCATTTCCCCTTTCCTCCTTATGAAGATTCGACTTCAATTAACTAGAAATCGATAACCACCCCCTTCCTTATTTTAATATCCCGACTAATCAGGACATTTGAGAGACAGTTTGACAAGAGCTCTGGTAATTTTAGCCAAAAAATGAGGACGTCTAATCCTCACTGAGCCAACCAAATCCCGAGTATATCTCTTCAAGAGACGAACAAACTCTCTGTTAATGTTTAAGAACTCCGATTTCGGTTTTCCACAATCTTGCCAGCTCGACTCCGGCCCTGAACATAAATTCCTTTCCCCTGAGCCACGTTTTAACCGAACCCACTTCTATTACTTTTCCTCCTCTTTCTTCCACTTTGTTCCTTAAAATATCGATAGCGCGGCGATATCCCACTCCCCTGGAAGTAACAAATATAATTACCTTTTTACCCATAAGATTACAAGTCTGGAGAAATGTGTTAATGGCAGGAGTGGGACCATATGACCAAACAGGTGTGCCCAGTAGGATTAGGTCATATTTGCTCAGGTCAAGACTTGAAGGAGCCACTTCTGTTTTTGAACCAAGGTGGGCGTCTCGCACCCCTCTGAGAAAACCGAAAGGCCCCTTTCTGTTTTTTAGGTCTCTTATTTCCACCAGGTCTCCTCCCAGTTCCTGTCGAAGTTTCTCCGCCAAAAATCTTGTTTTGCCTGTCCGGGAATAGTAAAGAATCAAGTTTTTCATTCTGAACTAATCCAGGGACTCTCCTTCCACCACTCTCCACACGCCATCATTCTCTTTTATTAGAGAAAGCTTGAGAAATTCTCTGCCTTTGAGGTAGCCAAATTCTTGGTGGGAAGCCTCAATGACAAGGAATAGATAGAGACCGCATCTCTTACCCTGGAACTCCTTCCTCTTTCTCAAAATATCAATTCTGAAATTACCAAAACCTTTCAGAAAATCTGTTACTTTAGCCTTTAGACCATGGTAATCGTTCCCATATCCATCTTTATAATCCCGGGAAACGTAATCAAAAGCCTCCTCGAACTTATTCTCTTCTATCAATTCTGTTGCTTCCTTAATGGTTCTGTTGATCAACCAGCGATCTTTGATGAATGAATCGTAGACAATAAAAAGAATGAGAAGGACGATAAGGAGCCCAATGACTTTCTTCATTCTACTCTGACCCGTTTCTTCTTTTTCTCTATTTACCTATGCAGAATCTGGAAAAGATTCTACCTAAAATATCTTCGGTGGCAGTCTCCCCCACAATTTCTCCCAGCGCCTCCAGCGCCCGGCGTAAATCGAGGGCGATAAATTCTTCCGACTCACCTCGTCTGCAAGCTTCTACGCTTTCCCTCAAAGATTCTTCAGCTTTTACCAGTCCATCCTGATGCCTGACGTTTGTAACCATAACAGCATCAGAAATTTTCACTTCTCCCTTAATGAATAGACGATAGATCAGCTCCTGCAAATCTTTTATCCTTATCTTTTTGGTCGCTGATACTTTGATCAAAGGCGGGCTTATCAAAATAGAGGGATTGCCTAAACTATTATGTGCTGGGTTAGCCGGGTTAACTGATAGCGGTTCTGTTTCTCCCTCGAGTAGATTAAGGCAAGATGCCCATAGTTCTCTTATTTCTCTCTCAGATACTGCCTGGGGGAGGTCACATTTATTGGCCACCAGTATTGTTTTCCTACCCATCAGGTTTTCTGCTATCCGACGGTCCTCTTCACTTAATGGTACCGATAAATCGATTACAAAGAGCACAAGGTCTGCAAGTCGAATAGACCTTCTCGTCCGTTCTATCCCTGCCATTTCAATTTCGTCTCGGGCATGTCTAATTCCCGCAGTATCCATAATCTTCATAGGAATGCCGAGGATATTTACCATATCTTCAACCACATCCCTGGTCGTTCCCGGAACAGAAGTTACGATTGCTTTGTCCTGTTCAATAAGCACATTCAGTAGAGAAGACTTTCCCACGTTAGGCTTCCCCACTATGGCTGTGTGCAAACCCTCGCGTAAGATTCTTCCCGATTGCGCCGACTTCAGAAGTTCTTTTAACTCCTGCGAGAGCTTCTCCATCTTTTTCACTAATTCTTCCCGGGAAAGTTGGGGAATCTCCTCTTCAGAATAGTCCAGGGAAGCTTCAATATGTGCCAGAAGGTCGATTATCTGTTCACGAATTCTGTTCACCGCTTTTGAGAGGTGTCCTTCCAGCTGGTTGAGTGCACAATCCAGAGCAGCGTCAGTTTGAGACCTGATTATATCACAGACTGCCTCAGCCTGGACAAGGTCTATTCTGCCATTGAGAAAAGCTCTCAGTGTAAACTCTCCCGGGTCTGCTAACCGGGCACCTTCCTTTAAACATAACTCCAAAACCTTGCGCAGGGGAACTATCCCCCCGTGGCAAGAAATCTCTACCACGTCTTCCCGGGTATAAGTATACGGCGCACGCATCACGCTGAGGAGGACTTCGTCTACCAATTTTTCTTTGTCGTAGATGTGTCCATAGTGGATGCTAAACGTGTCTGCCCTGGCCAAATTCTTTTCCCTTTTGGGAATGAACATCCTGGTCGCAATGGAAATAGCTTCTCTTCCGCTCAAGCGCACAATGCCAAACCCGCCCTCTCCCATTGGCGTGGAGATAGCAGCAATCGTATCCTCTGTATCAATCTTCAAAGTGAACCTCTCTACTATTTCTTCTTCGGAGACACCACCACTCGCCTGAAATTGCCTTCTCCTTTCGAGGTAGTCTCCACTTCCTTATCGTTCTTCAATGCAAGATGGATTACTCTGCGCTCAGCGGGATTCATTGGTTCCAACTCCCGGGGCCTGCCCTTATTCTTCACTTCATCAGCCACTTCCCTGGCCATCTTCACCAATGCTTTCTCCCGACGCTGGCGATAACTTTCACTATCAACAATCACCCTTGTTCTTGTCTTTTCGTCTCTATTCACAATTAGATTCACAATTAGCTGCAGAGCATTTAGAGTCTGGCCTTTCTTCCCGATTAGAATTGCCCCATTTTCACTTTTGATGTCTGCCACTACTCTCCCGCCTTCCAGGGATGTAGTCACTTCTGCTTCCATTCCCATTAATTTTAGGAGTTCGTCTAATTCTTCCTTTACTTTTTTCTGAGCAGAAACAAGATTGACACCGGAAGGTTTCTCCCCAACCGCTTCTCTTTCTTCCTCAGCTGCCAAACCTTTCAAGGGTCTGACTATCAGTTTGATTTTGGCCGGGCTTGCCCCCATGAGACCAAATAATCCCGCCTTGCCTTCATCGAGAATCTTTACTTCCACGTCGTTGCGGGAAAGGCCAAGCTCTCTTAATCCTTTCTCAATTGCTTCCTCGACATCCTTCCCACTAAATTCTTTCTCTTCCATTGAAAATCTCCTATAAAAAACTTTAAGAGTTCATTCGTTGTATTCCACATCATCTCCCCTGTGGAAAGAGGATCTAGGCGAGAGATAACATTTACGCCTTAACTTTCGACTTCCTCTTCATAATCAACTGCATACTCAAGGTAAGAATATTATTCATTAACCAGTAAAGCACCAAACCAGAAGGGAAATTGAGGAAAATAACCGTAAAGAAAACAGGCATAAACATCATCATTTTAGACTGGGCAGGGTCGCCAGTGGCAGTCAACTTCTGTTGCAAAAACATTGTAGCTCCCATCAAGATGGGTAAAACATAGATAGGATCCCTCATAGATAGGTCTTTTATCCAGAATATGAAAGGCGAATGGCGCAGCTCAACTGCATTTCTAAGCATGGTGAACAGTGCCCAGAATATAGGAATCTGTAAAATCATCGGCAGACAACCACCAAAAGGATTCATTTTCCGGGAACGATAAAGATTCATCATTTCCACATTAAGTCTTTTGGGATCATTTTTATATTTCAACTTCAATTCATTTATCTTCGGCTGAAGACTCTTCATTGCCTCCATCGACTTGAAACTTTTCCTGGTCAACGGAAATGTGAACACCTGCAATATACAAGTTAAAATAATTATAGAGAAGCCATAGTTGTAAGTCACTTTGTAAAAGAAGTTCAAAATAGATAGAAAGATTATGCTTAAGAACCCGAAAAGTCCAAAGTCGAGAGTGCGCTCCAGATCAATATTTAACTTTTTTAAATATCTAAAATCTTTGGGCCCAACCAATAGGTCAATTTTGTAACTCTTAATCTGGTCGGGCGGTAAAATAGAGGAGGGAGCAATCAGACTAACAACAGGAGTATGCTTATCGAAACTTTCCACTCTACCCGTAGAAAAATCTCCCCTCCTGTTAATAAATGCAGCAAGGAAGTATCGGTTGGTTACACCTATCCAGTCTATCTTACCCGTATAAATACTTGGTTTCAATTTTTTGCTGACCATCCCGTCAATCTTTCCCTGTGTTTTCATCATTTTCGTATTCTCTTTTAGTAAAGCTTCGTCCGTGCCCAACCCCGCTTGCCATAACAGAGTCAGATTCCCTATCTGTTTAGGAAATTGGGACTGGTTATGAATTCTCACTTCCAGACCCTGAAGATAACCCTCGTAGGAGAACCTGTATATCTTGGAGAGAAGAAGCCCCTCGCCCAATCGATAATTGAACAGAACTTCTCCTTCCTCACCTTCTTCCAATACGCGTTCCTCCTTCTCTGTTTGGAAATGGGCCTGGGAAAGCCCGGGGAAGCCCTCTATCTCCAAATCGAGAGGCAAGATCCCCTGACTACGAAAGCTCTCCAGAACGAGGTCGACCTTATTTTCTTTCTCCTTGATAGACCATTCCAGCACCCTTGCTCCCTGGGTGGTGAGGACAATTCTGGAAGTGTCGGTGATTACTACTACTCGTTTAGCCTCTTTCTCAAGTTGCAGAGCTCGAGGAGAAACTCTTTCTTCCCGCTCAATCTCTTCCACTCTCTCTTCTATTTCCGGAACAGGAGCGACTTTTTTCTCCACGGGAGGAGTGCGCCGGGTAGGAAAAAATCTTGACCAAAACAGAAGAATTATCATGGAAACCACTACAGCAATTATCGTTCTCTTCTCCATGCGATTGCCTTTCTAAACTAAAATGAAATTTATTTTACAGGGTCGTAGCCTCCAGGATGTAAGGGATGACATTTCAAAAGTCTGTTTATGCCCAGGAATGTCCCCTTTACTATTCCATATTTCTTGAGAGCTTGAATTGTATACTCCGAACAGGTAGGATAGAAACGGCACACTCTAGGAAAAAGAAATGAAATTTTCTGATAAAATCTGAGCATCATTACAACTATATTTACTACCATACTCCTCAATCCCTCACTATTCTCGCTCTTCCCCAGAGATTCAGAATTCTTTTTTCCATCTCAAAGTAATCGACTAACTCCTTAGCCGAAGGGCGGGCAATCAAGATTATCTCCATCTTATTTTTCAGGCGCCACTGCTGGAGACGAAATACTTCCCGCATCCAGCGTTTAATGCGATTGCGAATTACCGCCTTGCCAATCCGCCTGTCTACGGAAAGCCCCATTCTGGGTAACCGACTCTCTGCCCCTTGAGTCCCTTTTCTCGACGACGAAACAAGCCGATTTACCTCTCCACACTTCTCCAGAACATACATAACTAAATACCTATCGGCGTAGGATTTGCCTTTCTTCATAATTTTTCTAAATTCTGCCTCGCGTTTTATTCTTTGCTTTCTCTCCAGGGCGAATTTTTTCATACCCAAAGAATCTTCTTCCCTCAAGGAGATAACTTTCTTCTCCTCTTTTTCCTTTTTCCCCGCAAAATTCTCCGGCCACTTTTTGTGGACATCCTTTTTTTGAAACCGTGAATCCTTTTCCTTCTTCTAACTTTCGGTTGGTAAGTCCTTTTCATTATTCTCACACCAATCTCAATTTTTTTAAATTGTATCTTTTATTTCTTCTCTTGTCAAGGACTGGTTCGAGGTGTAAAATAATTTTCTGTTAAAAAAAATGTTGACAGGGTTTGAGAAGAATAATATAATATTTTGGAAATTTTTTTCTACATTAGGCAAGGGCTATCAAAGCTCTATCCTTTTTCCCCATTACTACCTGACGTTTATCCCCAACCCCTGGATAGATGACAGGCAGTATCAGTTCCCTTACCAAAAGAAATTTAATAAATTCTGAATTATAGATATCTCAAACCAAAAATCGAATTGCTTTTTTCTAATTATGCACACCTGTGAACAACCTGTTAGTAACTTTCCTCAAATCAGTGGAAAAGGGGGACAACAATGGTACCGTCCGCAGAGCAATTATGGGACGAAATTCTAAATAAACTCAAGGAAGAAATGCCTAAAGATAGTTACGAACTTTGGTTTAAGCCCACAAGAGCAGTATCTTTTGAAGACAATCTCCTGAACGTTCGTGTGCCCAATAGGTTCTTTTGTAAATATTTACAAGAGAGGCACAAAGGGAAAATCGAAGAATTGCTAAAAACAACTACTACTTCAGCGGCGCAAATAATTTTTACCATTGACCCCCAATCTCAGGTGCAGGAAAAGGAAAGAAAAGAGGAGGAAATTGAGCCTACCTCGCTTGCTGCAGATGAGACTACCTTCACCACAATGGAATTCAATCCCAAGTACACCTTTGAGAATTTTGTGGTTGGTCCTTCTAATCGTTTCGCTCACGCAACTGCTGAAGCGGTAGCCAATGACCCCGGGAAAGCGTATAACCCCTTATTTATATATGGTGGGGTGGGGCTGGGGAAAACGCATCTATTGCAGGCTATTGGACACCATAATAAGAAAAAGAATCCCCGCCTCTCCGTACTCTACATCACATCGGAAAGATTTACCAATGAACTTATTGAATCGATCCGAAATGACAGGATGATAGAATTTCGCAACAAATATCGCAATCTGGATGTTCTGATGATTGACGACATCCAATTCCTGGCCGGTAAAGAAAGCACGCAAGAAGAATTTTTCCATATTTTCAATACCCTTTATGAAGCTCACAAACAGATTGTTATTTCCTCTGATTCCACTCCCAAAGAAATACCCACTATCGAGGAAAGGCTGCGCTCCCGGTTCCAATGGGGTGTAATTGCCGATATCCAGCCGCCTGATATAGAGACCAGAATTGCCATCTTGAGAAAAAAAGCAGGGGCGGAAAACATCTTTATTCCCGACGATGTAGTTCTGTTTCTCGCCAGCCAAATAAAGTCCAACATTAGAGAGCTGGAAGGGTGTCTAATCAGAATTGTCGCATTCTCCTCATTGACCGGAAGTGAAGTTACTGTAGACCGCTCTAAAGAAATCTTAAAGGATATAATTACCAAAGAGGAAATTGCCGTTCCTATAACCATAGAGCTAATTCAAAACGTAGTGAGTAAACATTTTCATCTGGATGTTAAGGAGATGAAAAGCAAAAGGAGAACGGATGCCGTCGCTTTTCCCAGGCAGGTGGCGATGTATCTGGCCAGAACATTAACTGAATACTCCACGACGGAGATAGGGGGAGAATTTGGTGGCAGGGACCACACAACCGTGATGTATGCTTGTGAAAAGATTAAGATGAAACTTGCCGGTGACCCTTTCTTCACTGCTCTCATAAATAGAATAACCCAAGAAATAAAGACGGGAGCATAAAAGGACAATCCCTGGATAATATGTTAATCGATTGTGAATAAACCAAAGGTACGGTGAATAAATTTTTAAAAATTTGTTTTTTGTGGATTATCTTAGAATTTTATAATTGTTATTCACATCATATTCTTCTTTAAGAATTTTTTCGAAACAGAACTCACATCTGGATTTTTTTTATTCTTTTAATCTTATTAACATATTAACAACCTATACTAGTATCTACTACTAGTTTTAAAAATATTTAGAGGAGGAAGATAATGGAGATTAGTTGCAACCGCGGAGAATTACTCGCGGGGATACAAACGGTGCAAACGGTCGTAGGAACTAAAAGTACTCTCCCTGTACTGGCGAATGTTCTATTGGAAGCTAAGGGAAAGAAAATGGATATGACTGCTACAGACTTAGAAGTGGGAGTAAGATGTTCAATAAATGTAGAAGTTTCCCGGCCGGGGGCGATAACTCTGCCAGCAAAGACTCTCTCCGAGGTGGTGCGAGAATTACCATCTGAGGAGGTTAACATCGGAGTTGACGAAAAGAATCGGGTTAAGATTAATAGCGGGCAAGCAATTTTCAATCTGATGGGGTTGCCTAAAGAGGATTATCCGGTGCTACCAAAATTCAAAACTGACGGGGAATTCTCTATCGATCGGGACGTGTTGAGCGACATGATTAAGAAGACCATCTTTTCGGTTTCCCAGGATGAGACGCGGTATGTTCTTTGCGGGATATATTTCCGGGTAGAAAAGGGAAAGCTTACAATGGTTTCTACGGATGGCCGGCGATTGTCTTATATCTCTAAGGATATAGGAATCGAGAAGAAAAAGGAAGCTAAAATAATCATTCCCACAAAGGCGGTTAACGAACTTAATAGAATTCTGACGCAAATTGCCACAAGGGAAGAAGAGGAAAAAGAAAGCAAAGTGAAAATAAGTATTGAGGAGAACCAAGTAGGGTTTATGGTGGACGATACCATTCTGATTTCAAGATTAATTGAAGGCCATTTCCCCAATTACGAACAGGTCATTCCCAGAAGCAGTGAGATTAAGCTCAAAATAAACACTGAAGAACTGCTACAGGCAACCAGGAGAGTTGCCCTTTTGACTACGGAAAAGTCTAGCTCAATCAGGTATTCGCTGAAGAAGAATAAACTAGTTATTAACGCCAATACAGAAGGGCTTGGAGAGGCCCGGGACGTTGTGGGGATTGATTATGCTGGTGGGGAGATGGAAATTGCATATAATCCTCAATTTCTGATAAGTGTATTGAGAAATATCGGCTGCGAGGAAGTCTATTTAGAACTAACCAATTCTCTCAATCCGTGCTTAATAAGGCCAACAACCGGGGAAGATTATATTTCTATAGTAATGCCCATGAGAATATGATATAATACAAAAAGATATAAGCTATAGAATCATCCCCAAAAAGAGGAAGGCTAAGCGCTTGCCGATGAAATCAGAGGGAGCTCGCATATAAAAAGAGAACAAAATAGAGTGACATATCTGAGGGAAGTAAAAGAAATAGTTAAAGAAGCTCTCCAGAAGTTTAATCTGGGCGAAGAGAGCCAGAAGTTGTTCGCTATCTGGCAAGAAGAGCTGGGCGGACTGGCAAAGCATGCCCAAATTGGTAACTTTCGAGAAGGCAAATTGTTGGTAGAAGTAGACAACCCTGTTTATATGCAGGAGTTGTCAGCAAAAAGGAGATCTATAATAGAGAAAGTAAATAAAAGAATGGGTAAAAGATTTATTGTGGAAGTCCGTTTTAGACTGGGTAAAACGGATAGGAGCAGAAGTGAAGATTAAGACAAAAATCGTCCTTTTTTCTGGTCTATTTCTATCCGGGATTATAGGGGTTTTAGTCGGGGCGGTTTTTTTCTTAGAAAAGTGGGTTCTCTTGCCTTTAGGTATAATAGGAATAGTTTTAGGAATCGTGGGAGCATTGGTTATAGCCAGCCGAATATTGGGAAGGATCGAAAAATTAACTACTGTAGCAAAATCGATTACCACAGGCAAATTTGATAGGGTGATAGAACCAAGAAATGACGAGTTAAGCCAATTGGGTGCAGAATTGAATTGGATTGGTGAGAAATTCGGAGAACTGGAGCGTTTAAAGAGCGATTTTATCTCCAGTGTTTCACATCAATTCAAATCTCCTCTCACAGCTATAGAAGGGTATATCGATTTTTTCATTGAGGGGATAGATACTGAAATTGGGAAGGATAAACAGATTAAGGCATTAAACATAATGAAACACAATGCTTCCCGGCTGGGCAAGCTGATTAATGATGTCCTTGAGCTGGCTAAGATAGAAGCTGGACAGCTTGAGATTAAGATGCAGCCTCTGAAGTTAGGGGAGATCCTTAAGGAGAAGGCAGGAGAGTTTCGATCCCTTGCTAGGGAAAAAAAGATTGAAATCGAAGTAAAAACAGAAGAAAAAATGGGACAGGTTTTAGGAGATAGAAAAAAGCTGGAAAAGGTCCTGGATAACCTTTTAAGTAATGCGCTGAAGTTCAACCGGAGAAAGGGGAAGGTGGTTATAGAGGCAAAGGAGACCGGCTTTCAGGCGAGGGGGAGGGGCGGTTTTGTTGAGGTGTCCCTTAGCGACACAGGGTGTGGCATATCAAAAACAGAAATTTCAATGATATTCGATAAATTTCGCAGGTTGGCTCCGGAAGATGAGACAGTGATGGAAGAATTGAAGGGGCCTGGTTTAGGTTTAGCTGTGGCTAAAGGCTTAGTGGAGGCACAAGGCGGAAAGATATGGGTGGAAAGTGAATTAGGGAAAGGTAGCAAGTTTATGTTCACCCTGCCCAAGGCATAAGTAGAAGACAAAGAGGAGCGGTATGGCCCGCAGGAAGATCTTAGTTGTTGATGATGAAAAGTATGTGGTGGAACTGATCAAGGATATCCTGGAATCGGGAGGATATAAGGTTATTCCTGCTTACAATGCCAAGGAGGCACTGGAAAAGGTCTATACCGAATCTCCCGATTTGATACTTCTGGACATTCTTATGCCCAAGGTAGATGGATATCAGGTTTGCCGGCAAATAAGAGAAGATCTCCTGCTGTCCAATATTCCCATTATTATGTTGACAGTTAAAGGGGCAGAGAAAGATGAAATTAAGGGATTGGGCATCGGGGCTGATGATTATATAGTAAAGCCTTTCCGGCCGGGTGTTCTCTTGGCCAGGGTGAAGATGGTGCTCAAACGCACGCTGCGAGGCCTGGAAGCAAACCCTCTCACTCGTCTTCCCGGCAATACGGCAATCATTGAAGAGATTGAAGAGCGTATCGACGGCAACAGACTTTTCGCAGTGCTTTATTTCGACCTCGACAATTTTAAGGCTTTTAACGACAGGTATAGCTTCCAGTTCGGGGACAAAGTAATCCAGCAGACAGCCAGGATAATTATCGAACATACGAAGGAGCTGGGCAATCCTGAAGATTTTCTCGGGCATATTGGCGGAGACGACTTCATCGCCATTACTACGCCCGATAAAGTTGATTCAATCTGTTCTGCTATTATTAAATCGTTTGATAAAAAGATTCTTAAATTCTATTCCGCGAAAGACCAGACCAAGGGATACATCACTGGTAAAGACAGACAGGGGAACATGAATAAGTTTCCCATAATGACCATAAGCATTGGTGTAGTAACCAATACGAAAAGGAAATTTAGCCATAAAGGACAGATTGCCGCAGTAGGCGCTGAGTTAAAGAAGTATATAAAGCCTCTTAAGGGCAGCAATTACATAATAGACAGGAGAGCAAAATAGAAATCACCATAATCGGATGGGAGGAGTGGTTGTGGCAAAACAGAAGATTTTAGTGGTCGATGATGAACCGGACCTTGTGGAGCTGGTCAGAGATGTGCTAGAGCGAAATAATTATTTGGTCATTGCGGCGCGCAATGCTGATCTTGCCATCCAGAAGGTCAGAGAATCTAAGCCCGATCTAATAATTTTAGATTTGAATCTTCCCGGTATCGGAGGCATAGAGGTTTGCCGTATTTTGAAGCGAGACAGAAAAACGAATTCTATCCCCATTATCATGTTGACTGTAAAATCGACTGAGACGGACAAGATTGCTGGCTTGGAAGCAGGAGCTGATGACTATATGACCAAGCCTTTTAGCACAGCTGAACTGGTGGCCAGAACGAGGGCTGTTCTAAGAAGGACTCTCTACGCAGGCGAGCCAGGAGAGGTTCTGGTGTCCGGAGATATCAGGGTCGATTCAACCGAGCATATGGTATATGTGCTGGATAAACAAATCGACCTTACGCCAAAAGAGTTTAATCTGCTCTATCTATTAATGAAGAAAAAGGGCAAAGTGCTTAGCAGAACTTTTCTCATTGAAAATATCTGGGGATACGAATATCTCGGTGGTACAAGAACTGTGGATGTCCATGTGCGCCATTTGAGGGAAAAGCTGGGGGACGAAGGGAAAAAGATAGAAACTGTTGAAGGCGTGGGTTATAAATTTATTGAGGAAGAATGACCATCCGATTTTGCTATTCTTTGTTTTTCTCCTCCGTAGTCATTTCAAAAAGAGAACCATCCAGAATTTACAAAAATTTTACAAGTCCTTAACCTAAACTTTACATTAACAGGATATAATTAATAACGGGAAAAGGAAAAATCTATTTATTTCCGATGATGTGGAGAAATGACTGTGAAAGCAAAAATCTTAATCGTGGACGACGATCCAGACCTTACAAATTTGGTTAAGAGTATTCTGGAAGCAGAAAACTATAGGGTCTACGCGGCGGAGAGCGGGGAACAGGCACTGGGGGAAGTGCCTAAATTGCGGCCGGACTTGATCATTCTGGACATAATACTTCCCGGTATGGACGGTTATGATACGTGCAAGATTTTGAAGACCGGCGACCATACCAGTATAATTCCCGTCATAATATTGAGTATTAAGTGTGGAGTTAAAGACAGAATTGCAGGACTAAATATAGGGGCAGATGATTATATTACCAAGCCTTTTGACCCTGATGAGTTAACGGCAAGGGTGGAAGCAGTGTTAAGGGGCTATGGAAGATCGCCCATTTCTGGAGGCGAGAGGAACTGACTCTTTGCCCGTAGTTGAGAATTTTATGTGACCCTCTGACAATTATGTTGGAGGGTTTTCTTTTTTTCACTTTTTGATCATGCTAAGAGCAGAATAGGGGGATTTTCTCTTGACAAGTAGCGCTAAAAAAGGTAAAATAAATTGGAAAAAATGACAATTTGTCCTTGGTAAAATCTATTTTTTATGTTTTTATGCATCGGAGATGATAAAATAATTGATACTAACAAGATAGTTATGATCCTTGATTTGTGCAAAGCGAACAGGGAGCAAGTTTCCGGTTCAAAGAAGAGGACAAGAGCAGCGATATTACTTGAGGACGGTTCTTTCCACCTGTCAGAAATCAGTGCTCAAACTTTGAGTAAGAGAATTGAGAAGTGGGGAGGTAAATATTAGAAAGATGGCCTCAGGAAAGAGCGAGTATACTGCTGATAAGATTCAGGTTCTGGAGGGTTTAGAGTCGGTTCAGAAGAGACCGGCTATGTATATAGGGACAACCGGTCCCATGGGATTGCACCATTTAGTAGAGGAGGCCGTAGATAATAGCATCGATGAAGTCTTAGCCGGCTACTGTAAGAATATTGATGTTACCATTCGTCAGGATAATAGCGTTTGTGTTATGGACGATGGCCGGGGCATCCCCGTAGATATTCACCTTACGGAGAAGAGGCCAGCTGTGGAAGTGATTATGACCAAGCTCTTTGCCGGGGCGAAGTTCGATAAGAAAGTGTACAAAGCAGCCGGCGGGCTCCACGGCGTTGGGATTTCCGTGGTAAATGCTCTTTCCGAATGGCTGGAGGTGGAAGTTTATCGGGACGGTAAGATTTATAAACAGTCGTATCATAGAGGAAAACCAGATTACGATTTAAAGGCTGTAGGCCCCACTGATGATCGAGGAACTAAGATAACATTTAAGCCAGATGCTAAGGTGTTCACGGAGAGTGTGTCTTTCAATTTCGACATACTCTCTAACCGGTTGCGCGAGCTGGCATTTCTAAATCCTGGCACTACCATAAATATTTATGATGAGCGAGAAGACAAACAGCACTCTTTCTGTTACGAGGGAGGAATCGGTTCTTTCGTAAAGTATTTAAATACTAATAAGAATGTTCTTCATAAGAATCCTATCTACTTTGCACGAGAGAAAGAGGGGGTAAGCGCGGAGATTGCTCTCCAGTATAACGATAGTTACACCGAAAATATCTTCACCTTTGCCAACAATATCAATACTAAGGAAGGCGGCACCCACCTTATCGGGTTTAAGACTTCTCTAACCAGAGTGATTAATGATTACATAAGGCGAAACGCTGCTCTGAAAGACAAGCAGGTAGCACTTTCCGGGGAGGATGTGCGTGAAGGGCTGACCGCAGTAATTAGTGTGAAGGTGCCTGAACCGCAATTTGAAGGTCAGACCAAAACCAGGCTGGGTAATTCCGAAGTGAAGGGAATTGTAGAGTCTGTGGTTGGCGAATACCTGAGTGCTTTTTGGGAAGAGAATCCTTCTGTTGCCAATAAGATTGTAGAAAAATCGATCACTGCGGCGCGCGCCAGGGAAGCTGCCAGGAAGGCGCGGGAATTGACCAGGAGAAAAGGGGCGCTGGATAGCGCTTCCTTGCCGGGGAAACTGGCCGACTGCTCGGAGAGAGATCCTTCATTGTGCGAATTATATATAGTTGAAGGCGATTCTGCTGGAGGAAGTGCGAAACAGGGGAGAGACAGGGTTTTCCAGGCTATCCTTCCTTTGAAGGGAAAGATACTAAATGTGGAGAAGTCACGGTTAGATAAAGTGCTTTCTAACGAGGAGATTCGAACAATAATTGCTGCTGTAGGGAGTGGCATTGGCGAAGAGGAGTTTGACCTGGCAAAAGCCCGCTACCATAAAATCATTATCATGACTGACGCCGACGTTGATGGGGCGCATATCCGGACATTGCTATTGACCTTTTTCTATCGCCAGATGCGCAGTCTCATCGAAAAGGGTTATGTATATATAGCACAACCGCCCCTTTACAGGGTAAAAAAAGGTAAACAGGAGATGTATTTAGGGGATGAGGATCAATTGGACAGATACCTTTTGCGCCAGGGTATGCAAGGGATCAGGCTTTTTAAATTAAAGGATAGTAAGGAAATCTTAGAATACGAAGAAGAACAGATTAAACAGATTCTCCAGGGACTGATGGAGCTGGAAGGGCTTTTAAAGAAAGTGGCAAAGAAAGGAATTACCTGGGGGAATTTTTTACAGCTGAATAGAGAAGATAGACTTCCTCTGTATTCTATAGTGAAGGTTGGCAGGCATGGTTCTTCGCCTAAGGAGAGGTATTTATATTCAGAAAAAGAGTTGAAAAGTTTTCGTAAAGAGCTTACGGAGAAGGGAAAAAGTAAAAAGAGAGAGAAAATTCCGTCTGCTGAAGAGGAAGGGCCAGAAGTCAAAGACCTTTGGGAGCTGAAAAAGATAAGAGAGGTTGTAGCTGATCTGGAGAAGGCGGGCCTGGATATTTCCCGATACGGCAAGGAGAGTGTGGAGAAAGCCATAAATAGGATAAGATGCAATGGAGAAGAGCTCGATGTGCACAGCTTTGGCGAGATGCTGGAGGTGGTCAAGAACCTGGGAAGAAAAGGGGTCAATATCCAGAGATATAAAGGGTTGGGAGAGATGAATCCTATTCAATTATGGGAGACGACAATGGATCCCAAGAGGCGAACCCTTCTTCAGGTGCAACTGGAAGATGCCGTAGAGGCGGACAGGATATTCACTGCTCTCATGGGGGATAGAGTCGAACCGCGGAAAGATTTCATACAAACCCATGCTCCTGAAGTGAAAAACCTGGATATATAATGGAAAGAAATAGAGAGGTTCGGTTTGTGCACTAAAGATGTTACTGTTTTCTCAAGCCGAACTTTTTTTACCTAAAAGAAAGATAAGGAAGAGAGACTAAAGGAGAGATTATGGAAGGTTCTGAGAAAATTAGACCGCGAACCATAGAAGATGAGATGAAAGACTCGTATATAGACTATGCGATGAGCGTAATTGTGGGTAGAGCTCTTCCCGATGTAAGGGATGGTTTGAAACCAGTTCACCGGCGTATTCTCTACGCCATGCAGGAGCTCGGTTTAGCTGCCAATAAGCCTTATAAAAAGAGTGCCCGGGTGGTGGGTGAAGTGCTGGGGAAGTACCATCCCCACGGAGATATGGCTGTATATGATGCTATGGTGAGAATGGTTCAGGATTTCTCCTTAAGGTATCCGCTTATTGATGGGCAGGGTAATTTCGGCAGCGTTGATGGCGATACAGCGGCTGCGATGCGCTACACGGAAGTAAGGCTGGCAAACATTGCTTCAGAAATGCTTACCGATATTAACAAGAACACAGTCGATTTTGCTCCCAATTTTGATGAGTCTTTACAAGAGCCTGTGGTTCTGCCTGCCCGGCTTCCCAACCTTCTGGTCAATGGTTCTTCAGGTATTGCTGTGGGAATGGCCACCAATATACCGCCCCATAACCTGGAAGAGGTCGCTAATGGAATAGTAATGGTTATAGAAAATCCCGATGTTGAAATTACAGAATTAATGAAAGTAATCAAAGGGCCCGATTTCCCTACTGGTGGGATAATATTCGGGAAGAAAGGGGTAAAGAATGCCTACCGCACCGGCCGGGGTTCGATTAAGTTGAGAGCCGATGTTGATATTGAAGAGATTGGAAGTGGCAGGCAAGCCATAGTGGTCAACGAGCTCCCCTATCAGGTAAATAAAGCGCAACTTCTGGAGACAATAGCCAATCTGGTAAGGGATAAGAAGATAGAAAGTATCAGTAACCTGCGCGACGAATCTGACCGCAAGGGAATGCGCATAGTTATCGAATTGAAACGGGAGGCAAACTCGCAGATTGTGCTTAACCAGTTATTCAATCACACGCAGATGGAGACTACTTTTGGGGTAATTATGCTTGCCCTGGTAAACAATGTCCCCCGAATACTGAATCTCAAGGAAATGCTCACCCATTATCTCGAATACCGAAAGGAGATTGTTACCCGGCGCACGCAGTTTGAATTGGAGAAGGCTGAACAGCGAGCGCACATTCTGGAAGGGTTAAAGAAGGCGGTGGAAAATATAAATAAAGTAATTAGTATTATAGAAAAATCGAAAGATGCGGATAAGGCGAAAGAGTCCTTAATGGAAAATTTCAAATTCACCAAAGCACAAGCCCAGGCGATTCTGGATATGAGATTGCACCAATTAACAGGCTTAGAACGGGATAAGCTATTGGAAGAGTATGTAGAATTGATTAAGAATATAGAACAATTCAAAGCGATTCTTGCTACTCCCCAAAAGGTGCTGGAGATTATCAGGAAAGAATTGATAAGTGTGAAGGAAAAATATGGAGAAAAACGTAGAACGGAGATTAAAGCTCAAGCCATAGAAATGGATATAGAGGATCTGATTCCCGAAGAGGATGTAGTGGTCACTATCTCTCACGCGGGCTATGTCAAAAGGCTCCCTGTCTCCACATATCGTGCCCAGAGAAGGGGAGGCCGGGGAATTACAGGCATGGTGACCAGGGAAGAAGATTTCATAGAGAACATATTTATCACCACCACTCACAGCTACATGCTATTCTTTACCAATCTGGGTAAAGTCTACTGGCTGAAAGTCTATGAGATTCCCGAGGCGAGTCGAACTGCCAAAGGGAAGGCCATTGTAAATCTGGTCAGGCTGTCTTCTATTGGAGAATCGATTACGGCAATGGTAGCCGTAAGAGACTTCGCCAAAGAGGAAGAGAAGCATCTTTTGATGGCAACTTGCAATGGAGTGGTAAAGATGACCTCCTTGAGGGAATATTCGAATCCCAGGAGAGGTGGTATTATAGCCATAAAACTGGGGAAGAAGGATAATCTCATCGATGTAAAGCTTACTACGGGCAAAGAAGAAGCAATTGTGGGCACCAGAAAAGGGAAGGCCATCCGTTTTGCTGAAGAGGAAATACGTTCTATTGGTCGCGCAGCACAGGGAGTAAGAGGCATAAGGCTGGCAAAAGGGGATGAAGTAGTGGGTATGGAGATAGTGAAAGAAGGCGATACACTCCTTACCGCCACATCCAAAGGTTATGGAAAGAGGACACATGTAGAGAAATACAGACTACAGGCACGAGGAGGCAAGGGCGTAATTAACATAGTAACTAACCAAAGAAATGGCGAGGTAGTGGGAATAAAAAGTGTCACTGATGGGGACGATGTAGTGTTAGTTACCTCGCGTGGTCTATTTATCCGTCAACGCGTAAAGGGTATTCGACTAATAGGCAGGAGTACCAAAGGCGTAAGGCTAATCAGACTGGAGGAAGGGGACAGACTGGTGGCTATTGCCAGTGTAGTCAAAGAGAACGAGGAGAAAGAGTGAAAAGGTTTGAATTAATAGAGCATACCGCAGATATGGGGATTAAAGCGTATGGCAAAGATATGGGTGAGCTATTTACCAACGCAGCCTACGGGATGGCAAGTTCGATGACAGATTTAGAGAAGGTAAATCCCAAGGAGTCACAGGATATCTCACTGGAGGCAGAGAATAGAGAAGAGCTCTTGGTCTCCTGGCTGAACGAGATAATCTATCTTTCCGCTTCCAAGACCATGCTCTTTTCCAAATTTGAGGTCTCCGAGATAGATGACAGGCATCTTAAGGCAAAGATATTCGGAGAAGGATTCGATATTGACAGACATAAGATTGAGACAGAGTTTAAGGCTGCTACCTACCACCGGTTGAAAATTTCAAATTCTACTCTCCCTGAAGGAGTTTTGCAGGCAGAGATAATATTCGATATTTAGGAAGGCAAGATTATGGTAGAAGAGTGGAAAGGGACATTTAAGAAGATAGATGACTACAGGTGGCTAATTCCCAAGAGAGAAGGGATGAGGGTGCCTGGATTGATATATGCCAATGAAAGGATGCTCCAGCACATCAAGATGGATAGAACTCCTGTTCAGGTAGCCAATGTAGCCTATCTTCCGGGGATTGTGGGCAAATCTATGGCTATGCCCGACATACACTGGGGCTATGGTTTTCCTATTGGCGGAGTGGCAGCTGTGGATATTGAAGCCGGGGGTGTAATCTCCCCCGGGGGAATTGGATATGATGTCAATTGTGGCGTTCGGCTTCTCAGGACCAATTTGAAGGAAAAGGAAGTTCGTCCCAGACTTAAGGATTTAATCTCCGCATTGTTTTTGGCCATTCCTTCAGGAGTCGGTTCTAAGGGAAGAATAAAGATCTCATCCCAGGAGGTGATGGAAGTTCTGGAGAGGGGTAGCCAATGGGCAATAAAGAGGGGTTATGGGCTTCCCGAAGATGGACTACATACTGAGGAGAGGGGCTCAATGGAGGGTGCTGATGCTACCAAGGTGGGCCATAGAGCTTTGGAAAGAGGAAGGCCGCAACTGGGCACGTTGGGAGCAGGAAACCATTTTCTGGAGATTCAGATTGTAGAAGAGATATATGACGAAGAAGTAACTAGGGTTTTTGATATATTTCCCGGGCAGATTACGGTAATGATTCATACCGGCTCCAGAGGGCTGGGTTATCAGATTTGTGACGATTACTTGAGAGTGATGGGCAATGCTGTGAGAAAATATAACATCAGTCTCCCCGACCGACAATTAGCCTGCGCGCCAGTAAAGTCAGAGGAAGGTCAAAACTATCTGAAAGCAATGAGGTGTGCAGCCAATTATGCCTGGGCAAACAGGCAGTGCATAATGCACTGGACAAGAGAGACTTTCGAAAGGGTTCTCAAGATGAGTCCCAAAGACCTGGGAATGGTGCTCATATACGATGTAGCGCACAACATCGGAAAGATTGAACAGCACCCGGTAGAGGGAAAGAAGAAGACGCTCTGTATTCATAGAAAGGGTGCAACCAGAGCTTTCCCTGCAGGACATCCTGACGTGCCTGAAGATTATAAAGATGTGGGACAGCCGGTTATTATTCCCGGGACAATGGGTTCTAACTCGTATGTCCTGGTAGGTACCCAGAGAGCTATGCAGGAGACATGGGGAAGCACCTGCCATGGCGCGGGGAGAGTGATGTCCAGAACAAAAGCCTTGCACACGGTTCGCGGCGAAGAGTTACAAAGGGAATTAGGAGAAAGAGGAATCGTTATTCAGGCAAAGGGATACAAGACATTGGCAGAGGAAGCGCCCGCAGCCTATAAGGACGTCGATGAAGTAGTGGACGTCTGTCATAATGCAGGCATTTCCAAGAAAGTAGCTAAAATGAGACCGATTGGGGTGATTAAAGGATAAGATGCTCGATTTGAAATTTATCAGGGAAAATATGAAAAGAGTCAAGAAGGGTTTAAAAGACAGGGGAGAGAAGAATTCTCTCGATGAACTTCTGCAGTTAGATAGTGAGCGGAGGAAAATTTTAGTTGATGTAGAAGATTTGAAACATAGAAGGAATAAAGCTTCAGAAGAGATAGGAAAATTGAAAAGGGAAGGCAAGGAAGCTAAAGAGTTGATTGGGGAGATGCAGAGAGTTTCTGAGCGTATAGGAGAGTTAGACAATAAATTAAAAGAACTTCAGGAGACTACAAGAAAGCATCTTTTGATGATTCCTAATCTACCCCACGAATCTGTGCCTGTGGGAAAGACACCCAAGGATAATAAGGTTGTGAGAGAAGGAAAACCCAGGAAAAAGAAGTTCAATTTTGAGCCTCGTGAACATTGGGAGGTGGGGGAGAGTTTGGGAATCCTCGATTTCCCCCTCGCCTCCAGGCTTTCCGGTACCAGGTTTGCTCTCCTTAGAGGAGAGGGAGCGAGGTTGGAAAGGGCACTGATTAACTTCATGCTGGATCTACATATTAAAAAAGGATATAAGGAGGTATTGCCGCCTTTTATGGTAAGTGGTGAGAGCATGATGGGAACAGGGCAGTTGCCCAAGTTTTCCATAGAGCTTTACAAGTGCAAAGACGATGACCTCTATTTGATTCCCACCGGAGAAGTGCCTCTGACCAATCTGCATAAGAATCAAATTCTAACGGAGAAAGACTTGCCTTTAAATTATGTGGCTTATACGCCATGTTTTCGTAGAGAGGCCGGTTCTTATGGAAAGGACACCAAAGGACTGATCAGGAATCACCAGTTTAACAAGGTGGAACTGGTAAAGTTCACCAAACCCGAAGATTCTTATGAGGAATTGGAGACTCTGGTCTCTGATGCTGAGAAGGTCCTGGAATTATTGGAAATGCCTTACAAAGTGGTGGCTTTGTGTACAGGTGATTTAGGGTTTGGAGCAGCCAAGACTTACGACCTGGAAGTGTGGATGCCTGGTGAAAACAGGTGGCGGGAAGTCTCCTCTTGCGGTAACTTTACGGATTTTCAGGCGAGGAGAATAAATATTAAGTATAAGAAGGAGAAAAAGGGAACGCTGGAATATGTCCATACATTGAATGGCTCAGGGCTTGCCATTGGCAGAACTTTTGCTGCCATTTTGGAGAATAATCAAACTGAGGAAGGGACAGTAATTGTTCCCAAAGTTCTCCAGCCCTATATGAACGGATTGGAGATTATTGACAGGGACTAAAGATGGGCGTAGACGCATGGAAAGTTAATAGTAAAGTGAAGATAATATTAAGCAGGAACTGGGTTGACGTGCCTAGACTTTTGATTAATACGGTAAAGGATACAGTTTGTATCAAAGGAGAGATCTCATTTACGGGAGGTAAAGTAGACGGACACAATGAATTAGCAGTCTCCAGTCAACTGAGGAAGGTGGAGAGGGAAGTACTGGCCCTGCCTGATATAAGGCACGTAGACTGGAGAATCACCGGGTGGCAAAAAAAGAAGAACAGATGGGAAAGAAAAGGATTCAAACCTTCAGCGTCGGAGGAAGAGAAGAAGGAGTAAGTGGAAGGGTGGCCGAGCGGTTGATGGCGCTGGTCTTGAAAACCAGTTTCCGAGTAATCGGAACGTGAGTTCGAATCTCACCCCTTCCGCATGATTCACAGGAGAGATTCGAAGCGAACGAGCGCCGAAGTCATCTGAGGATAAGCGAAGGATGAGCGGCAGCGAGTGAGCCGCCGCAGGAGCGAGGGAGGAGAGGGAGAGCGACGAGGAGAATCTCACCCCTTCCGCATTATTCACGGGAAGGGTCGCTGTCCCGATGAATAGAAATAAGAGACAGCGATTTCTGGTTGACAGTATTAATTACTTGTGGTAACATAAATTTTGGGTACGAAGAATAATTAATGTAGTGGTCACTCCTTCAAAATTTTGGATTTGTCGGGAGAAAAAGTCGTGGATAAGAAGTATCAATTACAAGAATTAAAGGGATATAGGATTTTGGTTGAAAATGTGGGAGAAGGTTTGTGCGTTCTTAATAGAAACATGGTGCCCATCTTTGTCAATCGCAGGGCTTGTCAGATTACAGGTTATAGTAAAAATGAAATTTTGGGCAAGAGCGTTACGCGCTTTCTCAGAGGTAATAGTAAGGATAAAATAAGAAAAGAGTTCAAAAAGAGAGTTAAGGGGTATCCTTCGCGTTATACTCTGAAGTTCAGGAAGAAGAAAGGCGAACAATTGTTCCTTGCGGTTAGTGCCGTGCCTCGTTTTGATGAAAAGGGGAAATTTAATGGAGTGATCGCAATTATTTCCGATATTACAGAGAGAAAAAGATTAGAGGACAAGTTAAAAGAACGCACCAATGAGCTGGAGAAAGAAATAATTAAGAGAACCAAATTACTGGTTGATTTGTATAGGGGAGTGGGAGTTACAGAAGAAAGGAATAGGTTGGCACGGGAGATTCACGATTTTTGCTCTCAGGACCTGGCAACTGCCCTTTTGAAGATTGAGCTTTGTGAGAGAGTTTTGGACAAAGACCCGGAAAGGGTCAGGGGAGAGCTGGTGGAATTGAGAAAGATGTTGACAACAAGCATTAAGTCGAATCGGGATATCATTTTTGGATTGCAACTCCCGAATTTTCACAGAGTCGGTTTTGTTACGGTTCTGAGACAGTATTTCAAGGAGTTTTGCAAAAAGACGGGGATTGTATGCGACTTAGATATTAAACTGGAGATGAGTCTTCCCACAAAGATACAGGTAGGTGCCTATCGAATTATCCGTGAAGCAATGAACAATATAAGGAAACACGCCAAGGCAAAACACGTGCATGCAAGAGTGAGAACCGATAAGGCCGGGAATCTTCACGTTATCATAAAAGACGACGGGAAAGGATTTAATCTAAAGAGGGCCCTAAACGAGAAAAAATATCCCAAGCATTTTGGACTAAAAGGAATGGAAGGGCAGGCGGAAATTTTCGGAGGGAGCTTCACTGTCAAAACGGCAAGAAGACGAGGAACGGAGATAGAGGTAAAGATCCCGCTTGAAAAGTAAAATGGGTAAAGTTAACCTTAAGGGAATCATTAAAATTGTTATAGCAGACGACCACGCACTTTTCCGGGAAGGTCTGCGTAGAATACTGGAATTTGAAGAAGATGTCAAAATAGTGGGGGAAGCTAAGGACGGTGCGGAAACCTTCGAATTGGTGAGGAGGTTGAAGCCCGATATGATTCTCATGGATATCAGCCTTCCCGGTCCCAACGGGATAAGGATTACGCGCCAGATTAAGAGGAGATATCGAAAGGTATATATTATTATGCTATCTATGTACGAGGACACGGCACACATTACTGACGCATTTCAGGCGGGCGCTTCTGGCTATGTAGTAAAGACCAGTCCTCCTGGTGAATTGCTACAGACTATCCGTTCCGTATTCAGGGAGGGGGTTTCCATCCCGCCCACCATAGAGCATAAACTACTGAGGGGTATAAGAAGGCCGGATTTTTTGAGGGGTACAAGAAAAGTCCATTTAACAAAGAGAGAGGTAAGAGTTCTGAAGTTAGTGGCTTCTGGGAAAACTAATAAAGAGATTGCGAATAAACTCTTCGTGAGTGAAAAGACGGTTAAAAACCACCTTAACCATATCTATAGGAAACTGGGGGTGAAGAACCGCGCACAAGCAGTGGTGGAAGGGCTAAAGAAGGATTATATTAGCGAGGATTAGGTAGGATATTCTTATTGTCTTTTGTTCATAATCTTCGTATACCTACCCGAAAGACCCATCTTTGGATGGGTCTTTTTTTTTGACAAAAAATTCAATAAATTTAATCCTTTGACCTATTGTAATAAGAGAAAGTCCATAGTAGAATTATTGAAATTATTATGGTAGAAATAGCACTGACTTTATTTATGCCATGAATATTGGAAGCAAGGCAGAAACTATTACAGCCTTGGTTAAGAAAGGAGAAGCAATGGAAGAGAAAGTAAATCAGCGGGAAAGCGTGGGAGACAAATATAGAAACTTTTTTGAAAATTTTGGCGAAGGGGTATGCATTGTGGATAAAAAGTTGGCGGTAAGGTATGTGAACGATAAGTTGTGCCAGACGTCTGGTTACAGTAGGGATGAGTTTCTGGGCAAGGATATTCGCTCTTTTTTTGACGGCATGAGTATAGAAATAATAGAGAACGAGTTCCGAAAGAGAGTCAAGGGTAAATCATCGCATTATGTCTTAACAGCCAAGACAAAGGAAGGAAAAGAGGTATTTTTCTCCGTTTGCAGTGTTCCTCTTCTGGACAAAAACAATAAACTTGAGGGAGTAATGTCAATTATCTGTGATTATACTGAGAAAAAGAAAGCAGACGAGAAATTGAAAGAACATACATTGGAGCTGGAGAATAAAATAAGAGAAAGGACCGGACAACTGGTCAACCTGTATAAAGGAGTTGCGGATGCTGAGGAAACGAGCAGATTGGCCCAGGAAATTCATGATAGTTTAGCTCAGACCTTAAGCAGTTCACTTTTGAACATTGAACTTTGTGAAAAATTGGTGCTGGATAATCCAGGAAAGGCAAAGAAAGAATTGTCGAAACTAAAAAAGACGCTGGCAAAAAGTATTAAAGCGACAAGAAATGTCATATTTGAGTTACGGCTTCCCAGATTTCACAGAACGAGCTTCATTGCTGTGCTGAAGCAGTATCTGGAAGAGTTCCGTAGAAAGTCGGGGATTGCCTATAGTTTAAATTCCAAACTGGAAGAGAGCTTACCCGCAAAGATACAGGTAGGGGCCTATCGAATTATTCGTGAGGCGATGAACAATATAAAAAGACATTCTCGGGCAAAGAATGTAAATGTGAGATTAAGGACTGATAAGAATAGAAGTCTACATCTTGTTATAAAAGATGATGGGAGAGGATTTGACGCGGGGAGAGTTTTAATTTATAACAAAACCAACAATAATTTTGGGCTAATAGGGATGGAGGATGAAGCGAAACTTTTGGGGGGGAGCTTCGCTGTGGAAAGTGCAAAGGGCAAGGGAACGAAAATAAAGGTAAAAGTTCCGCTTGGACGATATGGGCAAAGTTAACCTGAGTAAATCGATTAGAATTATCATAGCAGACGACCACGCACTTTTCCGGGAAGGTTTGCGAAAGATATTGGAACTGGAGCAAGACATGGAAATAGTGGGAGAAGCTAATGCCGGCGCCGAGGCTCTGCAGTTGGCAGAGAAAGTGAAGCCAGATGTGATTCTTATGGATATCAGCTTTCACGGTCCGAACGGAGTAAGGATTACGCGCCAGGTTAAAAAGAGATATGGAAAGGTTCACGTTATTATGTTATCCATGCATGAGGACATAGCCCATATTACCGAATCGTTCCAGGCAGGCGCTTCCGGGTACGTAATAAAAACTCGTGGTTCTGATGAATTGCTGAACACTATCCGTTGTGTGGTTAAAGAAGGGGTTTGCATGCCCCCCTTTATAGAGCATAAACTACTGAAGGGCATAAGGAAACCAGATTTTTTAAGCGGAACAAAAGGCGCCAATCTAACAAAGAGAGAAGTAAAGGTCCTGAAGTTAGTCGCCTTTGGGAAGACTAATAAAGAAATCGCGAAAAAACTCTTCGTGAGTGAAAAGACGATCAAAAACCATCTTAACCACATATTCAAGAAACTGGGAGTAAAGAACCGCGCCCACGCAGTGGTGGAAGGACTGAAGAGAGATTACATTAGCGGGGAGTAATCGTTCCTATTTATTGATTGTATTATATTAAATTCTAATTAAAAAGAATTATTTTACCCACCCATTATTCCTTGCAAAATATCATGTTTGCAGGAAAGGGAGAAAAGTGGCACAAAAAGTCAGTCAGATAGGAGACCTGGAGAGGAGACATAGAATCATAGTTGAAAACGTTGATGAAGGGCTAGTCATTTATGATAAAAATATGATTGCAACTTTTGTCAATGATAGGTTGTGTAAGATTTTGGGTTACAGTAGAGACCAAGTTGTGGGCAGGCGGGTTACCTGGTTTTTTGCAGGCAAAAGTAAGAAGAGAGTAGAAATCGAGTTACAAGAAAGGAGGAAGGGCAAGGCATCTCATTATTTTGTAAGGTTGAAAACCAAAAAAGGAAAGGAGCTACTCCTGTTTATTGGCGGTGTTCCTCTTTTTGACAAGAATGGGAATTTTGATGGAGGCGTCGCGGTCGTCTCCGACATTACGGAAAGAAAAGAATTGGAGGATAAATTAGAAGAACGTACGCGGCAGCTAGAAAAAGAAGTAAATAAGCGGACTAATCTACTGGTCGATCTTTATAGAGGAGTTGCAGTGACAGAGGAGAGGAACCGGCTGGCCGAGGAGATTCACGATTTTTGTGCCCAGGCGCTAGTCTCTTCGATTCTAAAGATTGATGCTTGCGAGAAAGTCCTGGATAAGAGTCCAGAGAATCTGAAGAGAGAGTTAAAGGAATTGAGGAAGGTGCTGAAAAGAAGTATTAAGATGACCCAGAACGCCATGTTAAGGTTGCGCCTGCCGGGCTTTCGCAGAATGGGCTTTGCTACTGTCCTTAAACAGTATCTGGAAGAGTTTCACAGAAGGACGGGGATTACGTTTAATTTAAAGCTGGAAGTGGATGAGGTGCTACCCCCAACGACGCAGTTGGGCATCTATCGAATTTTTAGAGAGGCGATGAGAAACGTAAGGAAACACTCTATGGCAAAACATGTGGTTGCGAAAATAAGAACTGATAAAAATGGGGACGTCCAAGTTATGATAGAAGATGATGGGAAAGGATTCGACCCGAAAAGAATCTTGACCCACGGTAAATATACGAAGAATTTTGGGCTAGTAGGTATGGAGGAACAAGCGAAACTTTTGGGAGGTAGCTTCGCTGTGGAAAGCGCACGGAGACGGGGGACGAAAATAAAGGTAAAAGTTCCGCTTCGACAGTGAGATGGACGGGGTTGATTCCAGGGAAATAATCAGAATTCTCATAGCAGATGACCACGCACTCTTCCGGGAAGGTTTGCGAAGGATATTAGAACGCGAGGAAGGTATGGAAATAGCGGGAGAAGCCAATGATGGCGCCGAGGCTCTGTGGTTAGCAGATAGAATGAAGCCAGATGTGATTCTGATGGATATCAGCCTTCCCGGTGCAAATGGAGTAAGGATTACGCGCCAGATTAAGAGGAGACACAGAGAGGTTCACGTTATTATGCTATCTATGTATGATGATATAGCCCATATTACCGAATCGTTTCGGGCAGGTGCTTCTGGCTACGTAATAAAGACCGATCCTTCTGGTGAATTAATAAAGACTATCGGGTGTGTAGTTAAAGAAGGAGTTTCCATACCACCCGCTATGGAGCATAGACTACTGAAGGGGCTAAGGGAACCAGAGTTTTTGAGCGGGATAAAAGATGTCCGGTTGACAAATAAAGAAGTAAGAATCCTCAAGTTAATGGCTTCTGGCAGGACTAATAAAGAGATCGCAAATAGGCTTTTGGTGAGTGAAAAGATGGTCAAAAACATACTTAACCATATCTATAGGAAACTGGGGGTAAAAAACCGCGCCCAGGCCGTAGTGGAGGGCCTGAAGAGGCAATACATTAGCAAGAATTAGAGCATTCCACGGTACTATTATTGGTCATATTGCATAGTTTTACCTCAAAGACCTAATTATTAATAGGTCTTTTTCGTGACAAAAAATCTCACAGAATTATACGCTTGACCCATTGTAAAAATGAAAAATGCGGATAAAATTAGTTATAGGGGAATTGTAAGGATCTTGCCCCAATTGATCATTCTGAATTCAGGTAAGGAAATAATGAAGAAGAATAAGAAAAGAAAACTCTTTTATTGCAAAAGATGTACGGGAAAATTTTCCAAAGATTTTGTAAAGAAAATGGACGGATATTATGTCTGCTTAACCTGTGTCGGTATTGAGGAATATTTAAACGGTAAAGGCTTTTCTGATTATCCTCTTTACCGCGGCACGGAGAAGGTTTAGCATTAGGAGATTCGATTTTAGAAAGTTTTAATAATCATATTGGAAACTCCGAACAGGTAACTCCCGAATAATCGGGGAAAAATCGGGGGACACAAAGCCACGGGGCTTGGATGCCAGCCGAGCTGCCGAAGAGTTTCTTGGAACCGATTTTGCTATCCGGCAGGGCTGGATAATGAAATCGGTTTTTTTTAGGGGAAAAATGGTTAACTTTATGGGGAAAAGAATGAAGATACTACGCTTATTGGTATTCTGTGTTTTGGCGATATTTTGCATTGTTACCCACTCGTATGCCAAGGAACACATAATTCAGCCAGGACCGGAGAAGAGCCGGGACAGCCATATTTCCAAGGGGGTTGGGGACCTGATGAGGAACTTTGGAAGCAAAGAAAGTATGGGTGTCGGACTGAACGATAGTAAACGACTTGTACTTCGGTTCGATCTATCGTCCATACCTCCTGATGCAATTATTTCCTCGGCGGAATTACAATTATGTTTGGCAGAGGAATACGATTTCGCTCCGCAGAGAGTCATTTATGTACATAGAATCACCGGTTTCTGGAAGGACAAAGAAGTAACCTGGCAGCGGCGTGTAGACAATCGAGATTGGAAAAATTTAGGGGGCGACTTCGATTGGGAAATAGAGAGTGCAAAATCTCTTACTGGCATCAACTATGGGTGGGTCTCGTGGGACGTGACGCGCACAATTAAGAATTGGTTGAAGGGGGAATACGTTAACTTTGGCTTCTTACTGAAGGAGAATTGTGTTGATACTGACACAATCTGGTTTCTTTCAAGCGAAGCGGAGTGGGAAGCTTACCGTCCCAAGTTAGTAATATCTTATGAGACAGAGGCAATTTGTCCTGAGCCAGAGCCGGTTTCTCCTGCTATCAAAGTTTATCCTAATCCCTTTAAGCCGAGCGAAGGTCACACTGAAATCACATTTACTAACCTTCCCTCAGGTGCGTCGGTAAAAATATTTCATATCGAAGGTAGGATAATAGAGACTCTTGAAGAAGCTGCTGGAGAGGCAAAGTGGAACGTAAAAGACAGCGGAGGGGATAAAATATCGAGTGGCCTCTATCTTTATCGCGTTGAGAGTAGCAAAGGGAACAAAACGGGGAAAGTAGTAATTATCAGATGAAAAACAGAAAAAGGGCAATGAAAAAAATCATAATTTTGAGTCTAATTCTAGTACTGTTTTTACTTGGGCAAAGGTATCCAACCGTTGCTTCTACTACGGGATTAGATTTCCTTAAGATAGGAATAGGAGCCCGGCCCCTTGCCATGGGTGAGGCTTATGCGGCTTTGGCCGATGATATTAGTGCAGTTTACTGGAATCCAGCCGGGCTTGTACAATTAGAGCAACCACAAGTCGGGTTTACGTATAACAGATGGTTCGAAGATATCGGATATCACTTTTTTGGTTATAGCCATCCAATTGACGACTCAGTTCTTGCTTTCAGCATATACTATTTGGGAGGTGGAGATATCGATGGTAGCGACGACGCAGGTGTACCCACCGGTGATATTAGCGCGTACGATCTCGCTTTAGCTTTTTCTTATAGTAGAAAATTAATCAAAGGGTTATCAGGGGGAATGAATTTTAAGTTTATAAGGGAGAAACTGGATGATGAGGCCGCCAATGCCATTGCCATCGACCTGGCCGCCCTTTACAAAACTGGAGTAGACAATTTGAATGTGGCCATCAATATCCAGAATATCGGAACAAGAATAAAATTCATTAGAGAATCTGCAAGTTTGCCTTTGAATTTCAGGTTTGGACTGGCTTATAGATTGTTCCCCACTAATCCACTGACCTTGACCTTAGACTTTGACAAATTGAACAATGAGACTATCTATGCCGGTTTGGGTGCGGAATCCTGGATTACAGACTATATTGCTGTGAGAATTGGAGGCAAGTTCGACCCCGACGTAAAAGATAGAATAAGATTCGGCCTGGGCTTAAAGCGAAAGAATTTAGTGTTAGATTACGCTTATACCCCTCACAAGACTTTGGGTGATACGCATCAGTTTAGCATCGGTCTCTATTTTGGAAAACCGGAAGTAGAGCCGGAAAAAGAGAAGGTTATGATTGAAAAAGAAGAGGAGGCAAAGATTGCTTCTCTAATAGCCAGCCTTCACGAAGAGGGGATGGCGTACCTGGAGCAGAAACAGTATATCCGGGCAATTGGAAAGTTCAGTGAAATTCTATTGTTAGATCCTGAAGATAAGCAGGCGATAAGTATGATGAAAGAAGCGAATCGTCTCCTTCTTGAGGAGCGCTGATTGAGAGGTGAAAGAGTGAAGAACGCAAACATCCTTATCGTAGACGGGAGAATCGATCTTATGGAACCCCTCAAGGAAATCTTTGAGAGTAAAGGTTACAATGTGACTATGGTAGAGGAGGAAGATAAAGTAATTTCGCTTTTAGAAAGGAAAAATTTCGATCTCTTGCTTACGCCCCAGCATATACCTGGAAAAAGTGACGCGTGGGATTTTGAGGCAATGAAGAGACTCTGCCCGTCGATGGCAATAGTGGTAGTAAATTCTGCGGGCGAGAAGAAAGAGATGTTTGAGATTGGAGAATCAAGAGTAGAGGCTGTGGTGGAAAAACCTTTCAACGTGCAAAAGCTGGTGGATACCATTGAGTTCATACTTGAGGCCCCTTCGGTCCTGATAGTTGATCATAAGGCACAGGATTTAGAAGCTTTGAGGGACATGTTAACAAAAAGAAGGTGTCGGGCTTTAGTCGCTGAGAACGGAGATGAAGCCATTGAGATGGTTCGGGGAAATAATTTTGACGTCGTGCTTCTGGATGTGGGGGTGCCAGAGGCACTTAGTATAGAAATGCTGGAGACAGTCAAAAAGATTAAGCCAGGTATAGAAGTGATAATGATGATCGACTATTCTTCACTGAGCCTTGTAGGAGATTTATTGAACAGGGGAGCTTATAGCTGTTTATATAAGCCTTTCCTGGACTTAGAGAAGTTAGTTAAACTCGTAAAAGAAGTGCAAAACCAAAAAAAAACTCACCCCACCCTAATAGATACGGAATCTCTCCACAGTTGATCCTTAAAAGATCACGGATAATACCTTTCAGATTCGTCAACAGGCGAAAGAGACGTTGTGGTATAGTTATAGCTGGTAAGATTAAGATAGATGGTAAAGGAGAATCTCAATGAAAGGAAGAGTAATGAAATTAACAGGTAGCGTCTTACTATTTGTTTCACTTATTACCGCAATTGCTGTTCAGCCAGCCCATCCACAAATTTGGCAAATGGGAGGGGAAAAATATTATTTTGAACAAGGCCTCAAGTATTACGGGACAGAAGAGTATGAGCTTGCGCTGAAAAGTTTTCTTCTGGCATTGGAGTTCAATCCAAAAAACCGATTAGCGCTGGAATACGTCAATATTATAGGAAAGGAACTAAAGAAAAGAGAAGAGCAGCAACTTCTTGACCAGGCCATTAAGGATTATCACCAGCAGAATTACGAAGCTGCCATTAGCAAGCTTGTGCAGGTTCTAGATTTGAATCCAAGGAATCGCCAAGCAATAGAGTGTATCCGGGAGATCAGGAGAGAAACGAATCGGATCGAAGAGGAAGAGGCTAAGGTCATAGCTGGGATGGAAAAGCCAGAAGCAGAAAAACCAGTAAGCCAGGAAATATCCAGGATGGCAGAGGATATCGAAATAATCAAAAGAGAAATTGTTAAAAAGAAAGCGGTAGAGCCGGANNGTTGCCCCCGGTGATTTCTGAAAAAGGGACCCCCCCTGCTATCGGCAAAAATATTATCCTGTTTTCTCTACTTGCCGGTGGGCTTATCGGTGCGTTCTTTGTATTTAAATTGAGGATGTCGAAAAAGCGGAAATCGTCAGAAAGGAACTTAGAGCTACTGGAAAATCTTACTAAGACTGCCGCTACTACCGAGCACAAAGGAGAAATTCTGGAAACTATCCTTAAGGCGTTCATGGACACAGTGGAGGCAAAGTCGGGAGCGTTGTTAACGATTGAAGATAAAACAGGTGACTTGATTTTAGGAGCCGGGGTGGGTGTTAAACCCGATCTCCCCGCAGACTTCGGGTTTAATAAAGACGGCTCTGTTTTCGCGGAAATATCAAGAATTACAAGGCCCGTAACTGGAGCCGAGATTCTACAAAATTCTAGCTATGAGGATTTATTACTTTTCCAGGAGAAACCAGTCAGTTCGTCTTCTTTATTACTTGTTCCATTAACTTACAAAAATCGGAATGTAGGAGTAGTTGTTTTAAGTTCTAAGAGGATTGGAAGAAATTATCTGCGAGAATATCGGGGAATATTAGAAACGCTTGCCAGACAAGCTGCAATAATTGTTGCCAATATTACTTACGGTCGTCAAGTAATCATAGATGGTTTAACCGGCCTTTATGTGCATTGGTTCTTTTATCAATGCCTGGAGAAGGAAATCTCTCGAGCTGAGCGGCAAGATTTGTCTTTGGCTCTTTTAATGCTAGATCTGGACCATTTTAAACAGTTCAATGATACTTATGGGCATCCCATGGGCGATAAAGCTTTAGTGAAAGTTGCTGAGGTTCTTAAAAAAGACCTTCGCGATATAGATACAGTAGCTCGATATGGTGGAGAGGAATTCGCCATAATTTTGCCCGGAGTCGATGAAAAATTGGCTCTCAGGACGGCTGAAAGGATCAGGAAGAGTATGGGAAATCACCGCTTTAAAGTCGTTAACGGCAAGTTTCGACTAACCCTGAGCGTGGGGATTTCCCTTTATGAGAAGGGCACAAGTGCGCAAGAGATGGTGGAAAGGGCAGACAAGGCTCTCTACTGGGTTAAACATCACGGCAGAAACCAGGTGAGGTCCTGGACAAGTCTTTACAGCGGGGTAATTGAAGGATAAAATCGGGGTATTTCTTTTTCATATTGGACAGACTGTGAATCTAAATTGTCCACCGGGGCTCTCCCCCGGTGGTTTCTTATTATTGACAAAGACAATTAAATCTACTATAAGTTAAGCGGAGATTACCTTTCTATCTTTAATTTAACCCAATTACCCCGCTTTTGGCACTTTTTGGACACCAGTTTTTATGAAGGAGATATAT
>JABAOH010063514.1_pt2 | contig 59281 bp, 48 predicted proteins | sample 7062181 | NCBI WGS metagenome assembly JABAOH01 (sample SAMN14538630, study PRJNA623070) | marine sediment metagenome | biome: marine biome [ENVO:00000428]; feature: marine pelagic biome [ENVO:01000023]; material: deep marine sediment [ENVO:00002113]; isolation source: pool of 5 deep marine... | reverse complement strand
CACTACCGACGGCTTTTCCGGGCCGATGACGACCGGATCTGGGTGCGCGGCGACGGCAGCCCGGTGGTCACCGTTCACGGCTTCAGCACCGAGGACATCGAGGTCTTCGGCCTGGCCGATCCCCTGCAGCCGGAGGTGGTTACGGAGCTGAACATCGAGCCGTTCGACGGGGGTTACCGGGTCAGCTTCATACCCGCCGATGGCGATACCCGCTACCTGGTTCAGACCACCGACCGGCGGCTGGCGCCCCATGAACTGCTGGCCCGGCCGGCCAACGACCTGCGGGCGCCCACCAACCGGGCCGACCACCTGGTGATCGCGCCGGAATTCCTGGCCGAGAGCGCCACCGACCTGGCCGACTACCGCAGCAGCACCGGTCTCGACAGCAAGCTGGTCTCGCTGGAGCAGATCTACGACGCCTTCAACGACGGCGTGGCCCATCCGGGCGCGATCCGCGATTTCCTCGCCTATGCGGCCGCCAGGTGGAAGGCGCCGCCGGTGTACGTGGCGCTGGTGGGCCAGGGCAGCCTGGACTACAAGGGCTACCTGGGGCTGGGGGACAACCTGCTGCCGATCATGCTGACCAACACGCCGTGGGGCCTGTATGCCTGCGACGTGTGCCTGGGCGACCTGGACGACGACGGTGTCAGCGAGTTCGCCATTGGCCGCATCCCGGTTCTGAGCGCCGCGGAGCTGGACATCTACAACGCGAAACTGGCGGCTTACGAGTCCGGTGATGGCCTGTTCGCCCAGGCCTTGCTGTTTGCCGCGGACAACCAGGATGACGCCGGCAATTTCCCGCAGGACAGCAGCGAGCTGGCGGCGCTGATCCCGGCGGTTTTCGACGTGGAGGAGGCTTACATCGGCCCGTTGCCGGCCGCCGAGGTGCGCGCGGCGATCCTCGACAGTTTCAGCAGTACTGCACCCAAGGGCCTGGTTAACTGGGTCGGCCACGGCAGTGTGACGCACCTTGCCGATGAGTTCGTGCTGGATTGGTACGATGTCGATGCGGACATGGACAATGGCGTGGAGTTGCCGCTGTTCGCCGCCTTGACCTGCTCAGCGGGTCGCTTCGAACACCCGCTCCATCAATCGCTCAGCGAGGCCCTGCTGTTGCACGAGGGCGGCGGCGCGATCGCCGCGTTTTCGCCCACCGGGCTGTCGATCAATTACGATGCGGTCCAGATCAACGCGGCCCTGCTCGAGTCACTGTACCTGGACGGCCAGGCGCGGATCGGCGACGCGGCGCTCGACGCCCAGGGGGAATACCGCTCCAAACCGGGGCACTGGCGCTTCATGCTGGAGATCTACGGCGTGATGGGCGACCCGGCCACGGTGTTGCATTGAGTCCTTTGCTCACCCAAGATGCAGTAACATGAGCTTACCGGATCGTTTGTTGATTCAGAAACGTGCAGGATACTGAGATATGAGCCCGAAGACGCCTCGCGGCAGAGTTGCAATGAATGACGAGACGGCACGGCGGAAAAAATACCGCAAACCCCGGATCCTGTCGGAGGAGCCGCTGGAGGTGGTGGCGGCCACGTGCTCCCCGGGTAAGACCCCGGATGACCCCCCATTCGGTGACTGTGGAGTCAGCCAGTTTTCATGATGTGTATCTGAAGAGCGGAATCCGCTATTTGATCAGGATCTTCAACCGGCTGTCCATCTGCCGCCGGGCATTGTCGTAGACCGAAAGCGGCGAGTTCGTCTGGCATACCGCCTCGCCGATGCAATAGCTCATCAGCCGGCCGCCGCGACCCTGATTTTCGACCAGCTTCCTGGCGGCGATGGCAGTGTTCCGCACGTCTTCTAGCTCGGGCGAATCCGACCAGATGTCGCTGACCCGGTCGCGGTGCAGATTGCCAACCGGCCGGCGCCACTGCACGCACGGCAGGATGTTGCCGACCGGATCGATGGTCAGCGTGGAAGAACCGGTGCCGCATTGCTTGCTCGGTTTTGCGGATTGGGCGCTGTCCGGGGCGGGATCGCCCATCCCGGGCATGCTCCCGTTACCGGCGGCTGCCGCGCGTTCGAGCTGCAAGCGAAAGGTTGCCGACATTGCCGCCGCCGAGGGGGCGATATCGAGCGGGGCCTGGTCGCCGTCGTCCCTGGCCGTCACCGTGGTGCCAAGGTTGAGCCGCACGCCCCATGAATCGACCAGTTCGTAGATCGCCTCCAGTTCGTGCTCGTTCCAGGCGGTCAGGGTGGTGTTGATGCGAAAGCGCAGTCCGAGCGCCTGCAGAATATCCAGATTCCTGAGCAGGCGATCGAAGCTGCCCGGCACCCGGGTCTGCCGGTCGTGTGTTTCCGCTGTGGCGCCGTGCAGGCTGATATCGATGCCGAAGGGATCGATCTCGTCGCGGATGCGCCGGGCGATCCGGGCGTTCAGGGCGTGGCCGTTGGATTTGATGCGGGTGACGAAACCAAGCTCCCGTGCCTTGGCGCCGATGGCGAAAAAATCCGGGTGGGCCAGCGGCTCGCCGCCGCTCAGGGTCAGGTTGAGCACCTGCATGTCCCGCAGGTCCTCGAACAGGTGAAAATACTGACCGGTGCTGAGGGGCGTGCCGGCGAGGTTGCGGTCGTTGTAGCAGAAGAAGCAGTCCAGGTTGCAGCGGTAGGTGAGCTCCACCAGCACAGTCAGAAGAATGTTCTGGTCCCAGGCGTTCAGTGCGATCTTCTGCAGGCTCATGGGTTCAGCTCGTCCACAACGGGTTTGGTGGCTGCCAAGTCCGGGCCGCTCAATGCATGGTCCAGCACTGTCCACGGGTTGTCTGTCAGGTTGAACTCGATTGTATGGGTGGGTACTGCCAAGGTCAATTTATACAGTTGATTCAATAACTCAGGCAAGCGGTAAAGATCCGCGTTGAGGAATGGCGCACTGGCGGCGAGCAGGGACAGGGCCCGCGAGCTGGGCAATGGATGCAAGGCCAGTTTGCCTGACTTTCGCAATGCGAATATCCCCCGCAGGGGAAAGCGCCCGCTGGGCGCCGGTGTCCGACCCAGGTCGCCGGAAAACGGCACCTTTTCCAGGAACGGCCGTCCAGAGTGCCAGGTGAGCGCGTTCAGGTCGTCGCTGAGCACCGTCCGCCCGTGATCGAGCGAGATCCGGCTCAGCGTGGACTTGCCGTCGCCTGACCGGCCGGGGAACAGGAAGGCGTGGCCGCCGCTGACGATGCCGGCGCTGTGCAACAGCATGCCGCCGGCTTGCAGCAGCCGGTAGGTGACGAAGATCCGCAGGTAGTTTTCGAAGATGCTCTTTTCGTAGCGCGTATCCTGGGCCGGTGTCCACAGGTACCCGGCAATGCGATTGTCCAACTCGATCAAACCACACATGTTCTCGCCGGCGATCCGGACCCGGTCCGCAGTGGGGTCGAGGTCGAAGCTGCGGGCGATCGGCACGGGTCGGCGCACGTCGTACAGTGTCGCCGGAGCCCGCCGCGCGTGGATCGTGACCCAGTCACCAAACCTCGTGGTGCGACCCAGGCAGATGTCTGCGAAACGGTCCTGCAGTTGCTCGGCTTGCTCGCGGTTCAGCCCGGTCACATGGTAGGGGCCGCCCACGAAATCGATCAACAAATCGTGATCGCCCCAGGGTGGGCAGTCGCTGGGTTCTGGAAACTGATCCGGTTGGGATAGATAGGTGTCGGTGATGGGCATGTGTCGCTGGCAAAATCCTTCCGATGATTCGGGTTCGTGCCGGCATGTTCGCAATCCGGCCGCACTTCCGGGATTTTAGCATGCCACGCCCGTGTCAATGGATAACAATAATTATTTATTGAGTAAAAACAATAAATAATATGATATATTTCGGATGTTTTATAACATAGCGTGTAGCACGGAATCTTGGCTCGCTTCGGTCCCATTGGTGACTGCCCGCCGGCCCCATGCACGCGGTGTTTCGCGTCGGGACGACGCAATTTCGATACACTAGGCTTGATAGACCAGGCAGTTACCCGGGTGAATTGGATGCAGAGCAGGTTCGCAGAGGTTCAGCGATTTTTACGTGAGCAGGAAATGTTTACCGCGCACGTCTCGGGCGCCTGCATGGCTCCGCTGATCCGGGAGAACGACCAGGTGGGCATAAGGCGTCGAAGGTTCTACTTGCCGGGTGATGTCGTGGCATACACCAATGACCGTGGCGAGCACGTGTGCCACAGGCTGCTCGGCTACGCGTGGCACCGGGGTACGTGGAAGGCGATGACCAAGTCCGACCGGGCCCTGGCCATCGACGGGCTGCTGGCCACGGACCGCCTGCTGGGCCGGGTCGAGCGGGTGAACCGGGAATTGCACCGGGTTCGGTTTCGGTCCCGGGGCGGCGCGTTCGGCCACTGGATTCGCTCGATTCTGGGTGCATTGCACAGGCGCGTCCGGTCCGCCATCTGAAGTGCTGGCGGCAGGCCATTGCCACAACGGTCCGGGAGGAAACCGAATCATGACCCGCATACCCGCAGACAACGATTGTTGGCAGCTCGACTCCAGGGTGCGCTATCGCAAGGTGCTGGACGAAGCGGTGCTGATCCACCAGGAGCGTGCCGCGGTGATGGTCTTGAACGAGACCGCGCATTCCTTTCTTGAATGCTGCCGGGAGCAACTCAGTTTTGCCGAATCCGTCGATCGACTAATGGAAGAATACGAAGTTGAACGTGGCGTGCTGGCGGAGGATCTGGCGGAGTGCATCGCTGAGTTGGAGCACAAAGGCGTCATTAGTCCCATTTCCTGAGCGCACTGGTTCATGGCCCGCCGCAAGAAGCTCCCCACGGAACCCTTCGACACTGCAATCACCGCACTGCTACCCAACGGACGCGGCGCCTGCCGGCATGGCGAGGCGTTCCTCGAAACACACGGCGCCCTGGCGGGCGAGCGCGTCCGTGCTCGCTACCTGTTTGGCCGCCGGTTTCGTGGGCAGGCCGAGACCCTCGAAGTGCTGGAAGCCTCCCCGGACCGCGTGGATTACTTTTGCCCGCATTTCGATACCTGCAGCGCCTGCACGCTGCAGCACATGGCATTGCCCGCCCAACTGGCGTTCAAGCAGCAGGTCCTGCTCGATCACCTGGACCAGGCCGGTCTCCCGGTCCCGGAAACGCTGCTGCCGCCGTTGCAGGCCGAGACCCGCCACTACCGCCGCAAGGCCCGGCTGTCGGTGCGGTACGTGAAGGGCAAGGGCAGGGTGCTGGTGGGCTTCCGGGAACGCGATGGCAGGTTCGTAGCGGACATCACCGAATGCCATATGCTTCCGCGGGTCGTGGCCGATCGCTTACCGGCACTCTCGGAACTGGTGGGTGCGCTGGAGTCCTTCGATTCCATACCGCAAATCGAGGTGACCTGCGGGGACGAGCGCGGCGCATTGATCTTTCGCCATCTTGAGCCCATGCCCGAATCCGACCTGGACAGGTTGCGGAAATTCGCCAGCGAAACCGGGTTGGCCGTGCTGTTGCAGCCCAAAGGGCCCGATTCGGTGACAGCGTTGGAGCCCGCCGATCCGGGTCTGTCGTATGCGCTGCCGGAGTACGATCTCTCTTATCGTTTCGAGCCGCTGGATTTCGTGCAGGTGAATGGTGGCCTGAACCGCGCCATGATCCGGCAGGCGCTGGACCTGCTGCAGCCCGGTCCCGAGGACCGTGTGCTGGACCTGTTCTGCGGGCTGGGCAACTTTACCCTGCCGCTGGCCAGGGCTGCCGGCCGGGTCACCGGCGTCGAGGGCGATGCGGGGCTGGTGGCCAGGGCGCGTGGGAACGCCGCGCTGAATGGCGCCAAAAACGCCTTTTTCGAGCACTCGGACCTGTACCTGGACGGCCCGCAGCCCTGGGCGGGCCGAACCTTCGACCTGATCCTGCTGGACCCGCCGCGATCGGGGGCAGAGCAGATCCTGCCACTGATGGCGGCGACCGGCGCACGCAAAATACTCTACGTCTCGTGCAACCCGAAAACCCTTGCGCGGGACGCCCGCATACTTGGCGCCCGGCACGGCCTGCGGCTGCAGGCGGCCGGGGTGCTGGACATGTTCCCGCACACCACCCACATGGAGTCGATGGCCTTGTTCGAGCGATCGTGATGGCCCTGGAGATCGAGCGAAAATTCCTGTTGCGCGATGAGCGCTGGCGCGAGCGGGTGCAGCGCAGCGTGCCCGTCCGCCAGGCCTACCTGGGTGGCGAGGGCGTTTCCGTGCGCGCGCGCATCGCGGGCGAGCAGGCCACCCTCAATATCAAGCAGGCCCGCCTCGGCCGGGCGCGCGAGGAATTCGAATACCCGGTGCCGATGGACGACGCAGTGCGGCTGATGGCGCTGGCGCAAAACGGCGGCATCGACAAGACCCGGCATTTCGTCGAACACGCCGGCCACCGCTGGGAAATCGACGAGTTCCACGGCCCCAACGAGGGCCTGGTGGTGGCGGAGATCGAGCTGCGCTCGCCCGACGAGCCCTTCGAGCGGCCGTCCTGGCTGGGGCCGGAGGTCACCGACGAGGAGCGTTACTACAACGTGACGCTGGCACGTCGCCCGTATTGCGACTGGTGAGGGGCGCGGTGACGATGGACGCGGGGTGCAAGCGCTGATGACGGACCAGCGGCAGCGACTGGGGCCGGTGCTGATCGGCCTGTCGGGGCCTGGCCTGGCCCGCCAGGAGGAGGGCTTGCTGCGCCACCCGGCGGTCGGAGGCGTGGTGCTGTTCACACGCAATTACCGCGACCCCGGCCAGTTGGCGGAGTTGACCCAGGCCATCCGCGCCACCGCGCGCCGGCCATTGCTGATCTGTGTCGATCACGAGGGCGGCCGGGTGCAGCGGTTCCGGGAGGGATTCACGCGCCTGCCGCCCCTGGGCGTGTTGGGGCGGGTGTATGCCGATCACCCCGAGCGCGCGCTCGATCTCGCCTATCGTCATGCGCGGGTCATGGCCACGGAGCTGCTGCTGCACGGTGTGGACCTGAGCTTTGCGCCGGTACTGGACCTCGACCGCGGCAGCGAGGTCATCGGTGACCGGGCCTTTGCCACCGCGCCACAGGCGGTGGCTGCGCTCGGGGCCCACTACCTGGCCGGCATGCACGACGCCGGCATGCGCACCTGTGGCAAGCATTTCCCCGGGCACGGCTCGGTCACGGCCGATTCGCACGTGGCGGACGCCCACGACCCGCGGGCGTTGGCCGACATCGAGGGCGCGGACCTGCAGCCCTTCGAGGCGCTGGCCGGCAGGCTGGATGCGGTGATGATGGCGCACGTGGTGTACCCGGCCTGCGACCGGCAGCCGGCCGGGTATTCGCGTTACTGGATCGGAGGGCAGCTGCGTGGGCGCATGGCGTGGTCGGGCACGGTCTTTTCCGACGATCTCGGCATGCATGCGGCGGCGGTCGCTGGTAACCTTGCACAACGCATGCAGGCCGCACTCGACGCCGGTTGCGACGCGGTGCTGGTGTGTGATCCCGGTGACAGCGCGCGGCTGCTGGATGAACTTAGCGAAGAGCCCGCCGACGCCACCGCCGCCCTGTTGCGGCTACGGGGACGCAACCGCTACACCGCCGAGGAGCTGGAACAGGTCGGGGAATGGCGGCACTGGCGGCAATCCATGACAGCATTGGAGCAATCAAAATGGGCGTAACGACCCCTCCCGAACCCGGAGCGATCCTGGAGCGCTCGCGGGTGGTTTACGACCGCGACCAGGTGCGCGCGGCCGTCGACCGGATGGCTGACGAGATCAACGCCGCCTACGGCGACCGTCCGATCGTGCTGATCGCGGTGATGACCGGCGGCATCATTCCCGTGACCTGGCTGGCCACCCGGCTCGGGATGCCGGTACAGCTGGATTTCGTGCACGCCACCCGCTACCAGGGCGGGCTGCACGGGGCCGAACTGGAATACCGCGTGCCCCCCCGCCTCGACCTCGAGGGGCGCGATGTGTTGATCGTGGATGACATCTTCGATGAGGGCGACACGCTGGCCGCCATCAAGGGTTCCTGCGAGCGGCGCAAGGCTGCATCGGTGCGCATGGCGGTGCTGGTGCGCAAGGACCACGATCGTGGCCTGCCCCGGGATTTTGCCGATTTCGTGGGGCTCGACGTGCCGGACGTCTACGTGTTCGGTTGCGGCATGGATGCCTGGGAAGAATGGCGGCACCTGGAAGAAATCCGCGCGCTGGAGGACGGCTGATGGACCTGGGGCTGATCGGCGGCAGCGGCCTGGACCGCTGGGGCGGCCTGGAGCATGAATTGAGCGGCGAGACCCCCTTCGGCAGCACGTCCTCGCCGATCGCCGTCTACGAAGTGGGCGACACCCGGTTGCTGTTCATTCCCCGTCACGGGCAGGCGCACACCATTCCACCCCATCGGGTCAACTACCGGGCCAACCTGTGGGCCCTGCGGCAGGAGGGCGCCCAACGCGTACTGGCGGTCAACTCGGTGGGGGGCATCGGCGCCCGCTACACGCCCGGTAGCCTGGTGGTGCCCGACCAGCTCGTCGATTACACCTGGGGCCGGGCGCAGAGTTACAGTGACAACGAGCAGGTCCGGCTGCAGCACGTGGAGTTTGCGGAGCCCTTCGCCGGCCCGCTCAGGCAGGAACTGCTGGCCACCGGCCAGCGGCTCGGCCTGGCGTTGATCGACGGCGCCTGCATCGGCGTCATGAACGGGCCGCGGCTGGAGACGGCGGCGGAGATTCACCGCATGGACGACGACGGCTGCGACCTGGTCGGCATGACCTCGATGCCGGAAACCTCGCTGGCGCGGGAGCTGGGGCTCGACTACGCGAGCATCTGCGTGGTGGCCAACTGGGCCGCCGGGGTCGGGGGCGAACCGATCACCATGGAGGCCATCGAGGCCACCCAGGCGGAGGGGATGGTGAAAATCCGCGCCCTGATCGAGGCGCTGTGCGGCCAGCCGCCGCCTGCCTGAGGCCCTGCCTCAGGCGTCCCAGTCCACGCGAAACGGGCCAAAGCGGCGCGTGATGTGCGCCGGCTCGCCGCTCACCGGATCCAGTTCCTCGAAATCGACATCCGGCAGCACGCGCGTCTTGAACACCTGCATGCCGGCGTCGTACAGCACGAAGTACAGGTCCGGTGTGCGCTCGCCGGGGGAGTCCAGCGACTTGATGTCGGCCACCGCGATCAGCAGCGTCGCCTCGCCCTGGTCGTCGATTTCCGCGCGGCCGAGGCGATGGTCCAGCAAGGGATCCTGATCGAAGGCGACCACCCGCCAGCGTTTGCCGGTCAGCAGGCGGCCACGGGCATCCTCGAAGCTGACGATGGCGCTGAATAATCCCGAGGTCCTGCCGCTCATGAGAACTGTCACCGAAATGGAGATCATGGTTTGCCGGACCGGTGTTGCTGCCGGTTGGCGCTTCGGCTAGGTTACTGCCATGTCATCGCCTTTTCCACACCTGCTCGCGCCGCTGGACCTGGGGTTCACCCGGCTGGCCAACCGCGTGCTGATGGGCTCCATGCACACCGGCCTGGAGGACCGCGGCCGGGATTTTCCCCGCCTGGCGGCCTATTTTGCCGAACGGGCCGCCGGCGGCGCCGGCCTGATGGTCACCGGCGGCTTCGCGCCCAGCGTGCGCGGCTGGTTGTCGCCGTTCGGCTCCACGCTGGTTTCCCGGCGCCAGCTGCCGCGCCACCGGCGGGTCACGCGGGCGGTGCACGAGCATGCCGGCAAGATCTGCCTGCAGATCCTGCACGCGGGCCGCTACGGTTACCAGCCGCTGGTGGTGTCGTCCTCGGCGATCAAGTCGCCGATCTCCCCGTTCCGGCCGCGCGCGCTGTCGGCGCGTGGCGTGGAACGCGAGATCGCGGCTTACGTGCGCGCCGGTCGGCTGGCGCGGGAGGCCGGCTACGACGGCGTCGAAGTGATGGGCTCGGAGGGGTATTTCATCAACCAGTTCACCACCACCCACGTCAACCACCGCGACGACCAGTGGGGCGGCAGCCCCGCCAACCGATACCGCATCGCCGAGGAAATCGTGGCGCGCATGCGCGAGGCGGTAGGTGCCGATTTCATCATCATCTATCGCCTGTCGATGCTGGACCTGCTGCCGGACGGCAACTCCTGGGACGAGATCGTGGCGCAGGCGCGCGCGGTCGAGCGCGCCGGCGCGACCCTGATCAACACCGGCATCGGCTGGCACGAGGCGCGCATCCCGACCATCGCCACCATGGTGCCGCGCGCGGCCTTTACCTGGGTGACGCGCCGACTCAGGCCCGAGGTCGGCGTGCCGGTCATCACCACCAACCGCATCAACACGCCCGAGGTGGCGGAGCGGGTGTTGGCCGATGGCGACGCCGACATGGTCTCCATGGCTCGACCGTTGCTGGCGGACCCGGAATTCGTCAACAAGGCGGCGGCCGGGCATCCGGAACGCATCAACACCTGCATCGCCTGCAACCAGGCCTGCCTGGACCACACTTTCAAGGGCATCGTCGCCAGTTGCCTGGTCAACCCGCGCGCCTGCCGGGAGACCGAGCTCAATTACGAGCCCAGCCGCCGGCCGCGCTCGATCGCGGTGGTCGGCGCCGGCCCTGCAGGCCTGGCCTGCGCCACGGTGGCCGCACGGCGGGGACACCGGGTGTGCCTGTTCGAGCGGTCCGGCGAGATCGGCGGCCAGTTCAACCTGGCCAAGCGCATCCCGGGCAAGGAGGAGTTCCACGAAACGCTGCGTTATTTTCGCGACCTCCTGCAGCGCACCGGGGTGGATGTGCGGCTCGGGCAGGCGGCAAGCGTGGCGGAGCTGGCCGGTTTCGACGAGATCGTGATCGCCACCGGCGTGCACCCCCGGCTGCCGGACTTCCCCGGCATCGGGCACGAGAAGGTGCTGAGCTACGTCGAGGTGCTCACCGGCCGGGCCGAGGTGGGCCCGCGGGTGGCCATCGTCGGCGCTGGCGGGATCGGCTTCGATGTCGTCGAGTTCCTCGCCCACGATGCCGGCGCGCCCGCCCCGAGCCTGTCGATCGATGCCTTCCTCCGCGACTGGGGCATTGACCTGAGCCTGCAGGCGCGCGGTGGCGTGGCCGGGGTCCAGCCCCATCCGGATCCGCCGGCCCGCGAGATCTGGCTGCTGCAGCGCAAATCCAGCAAGCCGGGCCGGGGCCTCGGCAAGACCACCGGCTGGGTGCATCGGCTCAACCTCAAGCGACGCGGCATCCACGCGCTGGCCGGGGTGAGCTACCTGGGCGTCGACGACCGGGGGCTGCACATCGAGGTGGACGGGGCGCCCCGGGTGCTGGAGGTGGACCAGGTGGTGGTGTGCGCCGGGCAGCTCTCGAACCGTGACCTGGCCGGGGATTTGGAGGCGGCCGGGCGCGAGGCGCACCTGATTGGCGGCGCCCGGCTCGCCGGTGAGCTGGACGCCAAGCGCGCCATCCGCGAGGGCAGCGAGCTGGCAGCGCGCCTATAGCCGGTCTGCGCGGGGGCTCGGCAGCGAGGCGCGCAACACCAGCCAGCCCAGCACGCCCGAAGCCAGCGAGCCGCCGATGACGCCGATCTTGACCGCGGTGGTCTGCAGCATGTCACCGTGCTCGAACGCCAGCGACCCGATGAACAGGCTCATGGTGAAGCCGATGCCGCACAGCAGGCCGACGCCGTAGAGCTGGCCCCAGTTGGTGCCTTCCGGTTTGCGCGCCAGCCCGGTGAGGATCGCCAGCGCGGCCATGCCGAACACGCCCAGTTGCTTGCCTGCGAACAGCCCCGCGCCGATACCGAACGCGACGCCTCCGGTCAGCACCTCCATGCTCACCCCCTCCAGCGCGACACCGGCATTGGCGAAGGCGAACACGGGCAGCACCCCGAAGGCGACCCATGGGTGCAGGGTGTGCTCCAGGTGGCGGGCCGGAGAGTGCTCGTCATCGGCACGCAGTGGAATGAAGGCCGCCACGACCACGCCGGCCAGCGTGGCGTGCACCCCCGACTTCAATACGAACAGCCACATCAATACGCCGAACACCATGTAGGCCGCGATGCGGGTCACCCCACTGCGGTTCAGCAGGAACAGGCCGACGGCGCAGGCCAGGGCCATGGCGATGGCGGTCAGGCTGAGGTCGGCGGTATAGAACACCGCGATGATGATGATGGCCGCCAGGTCGTCGATGATGGCGATGGTGGCGAGGAACACCTTGAGGCTGGTCGGCACGCGGTCCCCCAACAGGGTCAGCACGGCCAGCGCGAAAGCGATGTCGGTGGCGGTTGGAATGGCCCATCCGCCATGCGCTTCGGGCAGGCCGCGGGTGAGTGCCACGTACAGCAGCGCGGGCACCAGCAATCCGCCGAGCGCCGCCACGGCGGGCAGCACGACCTGGTCGGCGCGGGACAGCTGCCCCTCCAGCACCTCGCGCTTGAGCTCCAGGCCCACCAGCAGGAAGAAAATGGCCATCAGGCCGTCGTTCACCCACAGCAGCAGCGGCTTGTCCACCCCGAAACCGCCCAGCGTTACCGTCAGGTGGGTATCGAGCACCAGCCGGTAGCCATCCGCCAGCGGTGAATTGGCCAGGATCATCGCCAGCACCGCCGCGACGCCGAGCAGGATGCCGCCGGCCGTTTCCAGTCGGAGGAATTCCTGTAACGTCCGGGCGGCCTTGTCTGATGCGGTTTTGAGCATTGCAGTGCCTCGCTCGTTCTAATTTATTGAAGAAATGGTAAACACGAAATATAATTCACGATAGTGATTAATTTTTCTTGTGGCACCCGAGGTTCCAATGAGCAAATGGTCCCTGTTCAGCAATCACGGCAATGTGCTGTTGTGCCTTGCCGACGACCCCGAGGCACGCCTCCGGGACGTGGCTTCCGCGATCGGCATCACCGAGCGCGCGGTGCAAAAAATCGTCCGTGACCTGCAGGATGGCGGAATTCTGTCCGTGAGTAAACAAGGGCGCCGGAACCGGTACCGAATCAACACCCGCAAACCCCTGCAGCATCCACTGGACACCCAGCGCACCGTTGGCAACCTGATCACCATGATGCGCGGCGAGAGAAAGCCCGTGGCGCGGGCCGCGAGGTCCCGGGTGCCGGTCGCCAGCGCGCCGCCCGAGCCGAAGCCGGAATCTCGCCCGCCTGCGGAAACGGCGCCACCATGGGAGCCGCTACCGGAGGTGCCGCCGCCCGCGGCTGTGCCCGAACCCCCTGCGAAGCCGGTTCCGCCTGCACCCAAGCCGGAGGCGGCAGAGCCAGACGCGCCGCCGGGCGAGAGCGAGGCCCCCGACAAGGCGCCCGCTCGCAAGACCACCCGCCGCAAGAAACCAGTCGATGACGGCCAGGGCTCTCTGTTCTAGCCGAGCGTCTGGTGGCGGGGTGCCTGAAATGCTGAAGTTGCGTACACGAGGCCCGGAGGTGGCATGTCCGACTGGATGATCTACGGCGCCAACGGCTATACCGGCCGCCTGATCGTTGCCGAAGCGCTGCGTCGCGGCCTGCGGCCGGTCCTCGCCGGACGCAGCCGTGAGGCCGTCGAGGCGCTGGGCGAGGCCACACAACTGCCGGTGTGCGTGGTCAGCCTGGACGATGAGCGCGGGCTGCGCGAGGCGGTGGCCCCGATGTCCCTGGTATTGCACTGCGCCGGGCCGTTCTCGCACACCAGCGGGCCGATGATCGAGGCCTGCCTGGCAGGCGGCACGCATTACCTGGACATCACCGGTGAGATCAGCGTGTTCGAGGCCGCCTGGCACCAGGCGGGTCCGGCACGCCGTGCGGACGTGGTGTTGTGCCCGGGCGTCGGCTTCGACGTGGTGCCGACCGATTGCCTGGCCGCAAGCCTGGTGGAGCGGCTGCCTGCCGCCACCCGCCTGCAACTGGCCTTCGAGGCCGCCGGCGGGCCCAGCCGCGGCACCGCCCTGACCAGCGTCGAAGGCCTGGGACGGGGCGGTTGCGTACGCAAGGACGGTGAACTCAGGCGCGTGCCGCTGGGCTGGAAGACCCGCCGGGTGCCGTTTCCGCACGCCGAGCGCACCGCGGTCACCATTCCCTGGGGTGACGTGTTCACCGCGTGGGTGAGCACCGGCATACCCGACATCGAGGTCTACCTGTCGGTGCCGCCAGGCTCGATCCGCAACCTGCGCCGACTGCGCTGGGTGCAACCCCTACTGGGGCTGGGCCCGGTGCAGCGCTTCATGAAAGGCCGCGTGCAGCAACGCGTGACGGGGCCCTCGGAGGCGCTGCGGACGCGCACGCAGAGCTATGTCTGGGGCGAGGTCAGCAGCGCGGACGGCCGCAGCCAAACCGGCACCCTCACCACGCCCAACGGCTACGACCTCACCGTCACCGCGTCCCTGGGGGTGGTGGAACACCTGCTGGCGAACGAGGCCGAGGGCGGCTATTACACCCCCTCGCTGCTGATGGGCACCGGCTACGCCGCCCGCTTGCCCGGGGTGACGATGAACCTTCAGGATTGACGGGTCACCGGGCGCATTCGCGCCCGGCCCCGGCTGGCGTCCGCCAGCGCCGCGTCGAAAGCCTGCGCCCGGTTCGCCGCCAATGCGATGCGGAGCCTGAGGCCGTCTCCGACGAAGTCTTCCTCCAGCTTGACCGCGGCGTATGCCTCCAGTAACTGGTGCAGGGTCGCACCGAGCGCGAAATCGGTCTCCACCACGAACTCGCTCTGCGGGCTGTGCACCACGGTCGAACCCGCGTCGAGGCAGCGCGATGCACAGCCGCCGTAGGCCCGCACCAGCCCGCCGATGCCCAGCTTGATGCCGCCGAAATAGCGGGTGACTACCACCATCACCTGTTCCAGCCCCCGGCTTTCGATGGCCGCCAGGATGGGCCGGCCGGCGGAGCCGCCCGGTTCGCCGTCGTCGTTGCAGCGGTGGCGGTAATCGAGGCGCCAGGCCCAGCAATTATGGGTCGCACGCGGGTCCGCGACACGTTCGAAGAAGGCCAGCGTGTCGGCCTCCGACGCGACCGGGGCTGCGTGGGCGACGAACCGGCTGCGGCGCACGGTTTCCTCGTGGCGGGCCGGCCCGGCCAGGGTCTGCATCAATCGGCGAGCTCCGGGGGCAGCGGATGGTCGGGCCAGCGGGCGGTGAAGGCTTCCAGCTGCTGCCGCCACTCCGGGCGGCCGGCGCGCTTGAGCTCCAGGATATGCGCCAGCCACGTCTCCGGGTCCCCCGGGCGTTGGTCGTCGGCGGCCGCTGACGGCAGGGGCGGTTCTTCTTCGGGGGCTTCGAGCGACGGGGACGCGATGCCGGCCGGCGCGTCGCGCGCCGGTTCGTTCTGGCCGGCCGCCAGCCGCCCGACGGCCTCAGTCTCCAGCGCGGCCTGCGCCGCCCGGGGCTCGCCCTCGGCGGCGGGGACGGGGGGCGGCACAGGCTCCATGGCCTGTCGGCTCCGGTCCGCCACCGCCTGCTCGGCGGTTTCTCTTTTGGCCGTGGCTTCAGGGGCGGGCAGCGCCTGCAGGGCCTCCATGACCGGGGCCTGGTCGTCCGCCGCGGGCGGCGTGGAGGCGGGCACGGCCTGCTCCTGCCGGATCATGCGCTCGCCGCCCTCGCCGCTGGAGGCGGTCGGGTCGCGCGGCTGCTGCTGCATCACCACCGCGATGCCCAGCACCACCAGCGCGGTGGTGGCCAGGGCGTGCATCCAGCCGAAACTCCACGGCCGTTCCGGCCGGTGCGCGGCGGCCCGGCGCGCGGCGTTGAGCACCGCCTGGTCCAGCAGCGCGGGCGGTTCTTCATCGGCGGCGGTCCGATAGGCGGCGGTCAGCCGCTCCAGGTCGCGTTCGAAATCCGGGTGTTTGGGGTCTTGCGGCGTCATGGTTCCAGCACCTGCTTCAGCCGGGCGACCGCGTAGCGCAGGCGGCTCTTCACGGTCTCCCGGCCCACGCCGGTCAGGGTGCCGATTTCTTCCAGGCCCAGGCCGGCCTCCAGCTTCAGGAGCAGGGTATCACGTTGTTCCTGCGGCAAGGCGGCGATGGCGGCCCGCAGCCGCCGCCGTGACGCGTCGCGGTCCAGGGCCTCGCCCGGCGGGTCGTCGGGGTCGGCCTGCGATTCCGGGTCCAGTGGCACTTCGGGTCGCTGCCGGCGGAAGTGGTCGATGACGTGGTTGCGTGCGATGCGAAACAACCAGGCGCGGAACGGCGCCTGGGACGGGTAGCGATGTCGCGCCTTGATCATCTTCTCCCAGCTGCCCTGGTAGAGATCGTTGGCGGTGGTCGCATCGGACACCTGGCGCAGGATATAGCGGTACAGGGGGCCGCGATAGCGGGCGTACAGGACCTCGAACGCTGCGCTGTCGCCGTCGGCATAGTTCAGCATCAGTTGTTCGTCGCTCATGGACCGCATGCCGCGAGCGTAGCCCAATGGCCGGGCCACGCCAAGCGCCCCGCGCCGGCGGCGGAATGCGCGCCGCCGGGCGGGGCGGGGCCGTCATCAGCGCCCGGCGTGCTGGCGGGTGACGCGCTGCCCGGCGTCCAGGGTTTCCGCCAGTGCCACCAGTTGCACAAACTCGCTGCGGTAGCCGAAAGGATCGTTGCCCCGCGCCTGGCGGGCGAGGTTGGCGATGTCGTCGTAACCCCAGGATTCCAGGTATTGCCCGCCGCGCAGCAACTGGCCGAAGGCCGCCACCGCGGCCGCGAAGCGGAAGTTTTCGCTGGCCTGTTCGATGCCCGCCAGCAGGGCGCTGCGGAGCACCGGGATCTCGATCAACTGTGAGCGCTGTTCGCCCGGCAGCTTGTAGCGGACCCGCACATGGGCCAGCTCGTCGGGCCGTGCCGAGGCTGGCGTCGCGGCCTGGCCGGGGTGGCCATAGCGTCGCGGCGCGAGGCGCTGGAAGCCGGCTTCCGTGAGGCTGATCTCGTACAGGGCGGTGACGCTGTGTCCCGCGCCGATCTCGCCGGCGTCCACCCGGTCGTTGTTGAAATCCTCCTCGTTCAGGATGCGGTTCTCGTAGCCGATCAGTCGATATTCCGCCACCGTGGCGGGATTGAACTCGACCTGGATTTTCACGTCCCGGGCGATGGTGAGCAGGGTGGCGGACAGTTCCTCGGCCAACACCTTGCGGGCCTCCGACAGGCGATCGATATAGGCATGATTGCCGTTGCCCTCGTCCGCCAGTTGCTCCAGCAGGTGATCGTTGTAGTTGCCGGCACCGAAGCCGAGGGTGGTCAGGGCGATACCCGATTCACGCTTGCGCTGCACCAGGTCGACGAGTTCCTCGGTGCTGGCCAGGCCGACGTTGAAATCGCCGTCGGTGGCCAGGATGACGCGGTTCACGCCACCCGGTACGAAGGCCTGCTGGGCCAGCTGGTAGGCCAGCCGGATGCCGGCCGCGCCGTTGGTGGAACCGCCCGCCTCCAGTTGCTGCAGCGCGGTGAGGATGGCCGCCTTCTGGTCGCCGGCGGTCGGGTTGAGCACCACCCCGGAAGCACCCGCGTAAACCACCATGCTGATGTTGTCATTGGCGTCCAGCGACTGCACCAGCATGCCGAGCGCCTGCTTCAGCAGCGGCAGCTTGTCCGCGCTGCGCATGGAGCCGGATACATCGATCAGGAACACCAGGTTCGAGGCCGGCAGCTGGGTGGCCGGCACCTGGTAACCCTTGATGCCGATGCGCAGCAGGTGGGTGGCGCCGTTCCAGGGCGCCGGCGCGATCTCGGTGCTGACCAGGAAGGGTTCCGCGCTGCGCTCCGGCAGCGGATAGGCGTAATCGAAGTAGTTGATCAGCTCCTCCACCCGCACCGCGTCCTCGGGCGGCAGCTGGCCCTGGTTCAGCCAGCGGCGCATCACGCTGTAGGAGCCGGTATCGACATCGATGGAAAAGGTCGAGACTGGCTGCTCGGTCACCCGCACCACGCGATGGTCGTCGGGGCGCTGGTAGCGCTCGCGGTACAGCGGCTCGCGCGGATGGCGAAAATCGGGCGGCAGGGACGCAATGGCGGTCTGGCCGGGCACGCCCGCGTAGGGCAGCGACTCGCTCGCCAGCTTGGCCGTCTGCTCCCGGTGCACGGACTGGCGGCCGTTGGTCACCTCGCGCGAGGGCGGCACCGCGAGGCCGTCGGGTATCGCCAAGGGCTCGTTGCTGGTCGGCGTGGATGGCTCGGCGGCGTCTTCCGCCTCGCGAACATCGACCGGCCCCGCGTTGCGCGGGTCGGGCTGCGTTGCGGGGGCGGGCTCCTCCTGCTGGCCGGTGATACAGCCGGCGAGGGTGGCCACCAGGAAACTGTAAAACACGATTCTCGGTTGCATTTCGGACTCCTTGCGTTGGCATGGGATGCAATGTTCTGCACCCTGGATAACGCGCGGGCGGCCCGAAAGGGGTTAATCCGCTGCGGGGTCTTCCTCCTCGCCGGCCCTCAGGCCCTCGGCGGTGATGCGCTCGACGGTGCCGTACAAGCGGCCGTCGTGCAGTTGCGCGGTGATCGGCTGGCCCACGGAGGCCTGCGCGACGGCGCCGATGACGCGCCCGTCGGGGCCGGACAGGATGGCGTAGCCGCGATCGAGGGTGGGCAGCGGACTGACTGCGTGCAGGGTGCGNNAGCCGGCTGTCGAGGCCCGCCAGCGCGGTGCGCCGTTGCGGGAGCAGGCGCGCGCCGGCGGCACGCACCCGCGCCAGGCACTGATGCAGGGTTTTACGGTGCTGCTCGAGGCGGTAGCCCGGATGCTGGCGCCGCAGCCGATGGACCAGGTGGTCGTGCCGTTGCGCGAGCTGTTGCAGGCGGCCCTGGACGCGGCGCGAGAGCTGTGTCTCCAGCGCCCGGAAGCGCTGCCGAAGCGCGTCGCCGTCGGGGGCCAGCAACTCGGCCGCCGCCGAGGGCGTGGGGGCGCGCAGGTCGGCCACGAAGTCGCTGATGCTGTAATCGGTCTCGTGGCCCACCGCGGAGATGACCGGTATCTGCGAGTCGAAAACCGCCCGCGCCACGCGTTCCTCGTTGAAGGCCCACAGGTCCTCCAGCGAGCCGCCGCCGCGACCCAGGATGATGGCCTCGCCCCAGCCGTGCCGGTTGGCGCTGGCGAGCGCCGCGGCAATCGCGGCCGGCGCTTCCGTGCCTTGCACGGGCACCGGGTACAGGCGCACCGCGGCGAGTGGCCAGCGGCGCGCCAAAACCTGCAGGATGTCCCGGATCACCGCCCCCGAGGGAGAGGTGATGACGGCGATGCGCCGCGGGTAGGCCGGCAGCGCCTGCTTGCGCCCGGGGTCGAACAGGCCCTCCTGCTCCAGCTTGCGCTTGAGCGCCTCGAAGGCCGCCTGCAGGCGGCCGGCGCCGGCTTCCTCCAGGCTGTCGGCGATCAGCTGGTAGGTGCCGCGCGGCTCGTACAGGCTGAGGCGGCCCCGCGCCAGCACCTGCAGGCCGTCGGCGGGCGCGAAGCTCAGGCGGGCGGCATCCGAGCGGAACAGCGCGCAGCGAATCTGCGCCTGTTCGTCCTTGAGGGAGAAATACAGGTGACCCGAGGCAGGGCGGCTGAGGTTGGAAACCTCGCCCTCCACGCACACCCGCGGGAAGCCGGCTTCGAGATGCAGCCGGGCCTCGCGGTTCAGCTCGCTGGGCGTGTAGATGTTGCGCGGCGACTCCACGCGTCGATAATACCCATTCGATTCGGCCATGTCCTGAACGCGACGCCACCAACCCATGTTCGAGCGCTACCGACCCGCCGGGGTGTTGGCCGGCCTGCTGCTGACGGCCTGTGCGCCGGAGCCCCCCGAGGCGCCGGCCGGCCAGCCCGCGGCCGCGCCCGCGGAAGTGCGGATCATCCACAACGCGGTGATCCACGCGGTGCGCGATGACGGCCGGCCCGCGAATGCGATGGCCTTTTCCGGCGGCGGGGAGATCCTCGCGGTGGGCGAGGAGCAGGCGATCCTGGGGCGTTTCCCCGGGGCCGAGCGCCGCGATCTGCAGGGCCGCACCGTGATCCCCGGCCTGATCGATGCCCACGGCCACCTGTACCGGCTGGCCCAGTACTTCTCCCGGGCGCAACTGGTGGGCACCACCAGCAAGGCAGAGATCATCCAGCGGCTGCGCGCTCACGCGGCCGGGCTGGGGCCGCAGGACTGGCTGCTCGGTCGCGGCTGGGACCAGAACGACTGGCCGGTACAGGCCTTCCCGACCCGCGCGGACCTGGACCAGCACTTCCCCGACCGGCCGGTGTGGCTGGTGCGCATCGACGGCCATGCCGGCTGGGCCAACAGCGCGGCGCTGGCGATGTCGGATCGTGACCTGACCGGCAGCTGGCAGCCGCCGGGCGGTTTCATTCACCGCGACGCGTCCGGTCAGCCCACCGGGGTGCTGATCGACGGCGCCCGGGCGCTGGTGGAGGCAGCCATTCCGGCTCCCTCGCGCGCGGTCGTGGACGCCTCGCTGGACCTGGCGCTGGCGCGTCTCGTCAGCCTGGGGCTGACGGGCGTGCACGACCCGGGCGTGACCCGCGTGGAGGCGGAGCATTACCTGCAGCGCATCAGCGAGGGCCGGTTTCCGGTCCGCGTGTACGCCATGACCGAGGGCACCGGCGAGGTGCTGGACTGGTTGTGCGCGCATGGGGGCATCGAGCATCGCTCCGGGCGGCTGGTGATGCGCGCGGCCAAGCTCTACCTCGACGGCGCCCTGGGCAGCCGCGGCGCCGCCCTCAACGAGGACTACGCGGATGAGCCCGGCAACCGCGGACTGCTGTTCATGACCCGGGAGGTGCTGGAGGCGCAACTGGACAAGGTGCTGGGCTGCGGTTTCCAGGCGGCCATCCATGCCATTGGCGACCGCGCCAACGGCGTGGCGCTGGACGCCCTGGAGCACGTCATGGCGCGTCACCCCGACAACCCCGGGCGGCATCGCATCGAGCACGCGCAGATGCTCACGGCCACCGACATTCCGCGCTTCGGCGCGCTGGGGGTGATTGCGGCCGTGCAGCCGACGCACGCCACCAGCGACATGTACTGGGCGGGCCAGCGGGTGGGGCCCGAGCGCATCCGCTGGGCTTACGCCTGGCGGGCCCTGGCCGAGTCGGGCGCGCGGCTGGCCCTCGGTTCCGACTTTCCGGTGGAGGAGGTCAACCCGATGCTGGGCATTCATGCCGCGGTGACGCGCCAGGACCTGCAGGGCTGGCCGGCCGGCGGCTGGCAGGCGGAGCAGGCCCTCGATCGCCACCAGGCCTTGCGGGGCTTTACCCTGGATGCCGCCCATGCCGCCTTCATGGACCACCGCGTCGGTTCGCTGGAAGCCGGCAAGCGGGCCGATTTCGTGGTGCTCGATCGGGACCTGATGCAGGTGCCGGCGGCCGACATCCCGGCGGTCCGGGTGCTGGAGACCTGGCTCGACGGACAACGCGTCTACCCGCGGCCGTGAGTGCGCTGCGGGTCACCGCGGGTAGGCGGCAAAGATACCCAAGGCGGGGCCGGGCGGCTATAATGCCCGATTAATTGTCGGCGCCCGGGTCATCCCGGGCGTCGGTGCATCCCCGGCACCACGAGAGGAGCACTTGGTGATAAGACTGATCGGCGAGGCCCTGACCTTCGATGACGTCACCCTGGTGCCGGCCTACTCGGAAATCCTGCCGCGCGACGCCGATCTCAAGACCCGCCTCACGCGCGAACTGCAGCTGAACATCCCCCTGGTCTCGGCCGCCATGGATACCGTGACCGAGGCGCGCCTGGCCATCGCCATCGCCCAGGAAGGCGGGCTCGGGGTGGTGCACAAGAACATGACGCCCGAGCGCCAGGCCGAACAGGTGCGCATCGTCAAGAAATACGAGGCCGGGGTGATCAAGGATCCCATCACCGTCGAGCCGGACACCACCATCCGCGAGGTGCTGGAGCTCACCCACCGGCACAACATTTCCGGGGTGCCGGTGGTGGACGGCGACGAGCTGGTCGGCATCGTGACCGGGCGCGACATGCGCTTCGAGCGCCGCCTCGACGACCCGGTGCGCAACATCATGACGCGCAAGGACAAGCTGGTGACGGTGCGCGAGGACGCCAGCCAGGACGAGGTGCTGGAGCTGCTGCACCGGCACCGGATCGAAAAGGTGCTGGTGGTCAACGGCCAGTTCCAGCTGCGCGGCCTGATCACGGTCAAGGACATCCAGAAATCCACCGATTTTCCCAATGCCGCGAAGGATTCCCAGGAGCGCCTGATGGTGGGCGCCGCGGTCGGGGTGGGCGGTGACACCGAGGCGCGCGTGGCGGCCCTGGTGGAGGCCAACGTCGACGTGATCGTGGTCGATACCGCACACGGGCACACCCGCGGCGTGCTGGACCAGGTGGCCTGGGTGAAGCAGGCGTTTCCGGATGTGCAGGTCATCGGCGGCAATGTCACCACCGCCGAGGGTGCGCAGGCGCTGATGGAGGCGGGCGCCGACGGCGTCAAGGTGGGGCAGGGGCCCGGTTCCATTTGCACCACCCGCATCGTGGCCGGCGTCGGGGTGCCGCAGGTCACGGCGGTCAACGCCGTGGCCACCGCGCTCGAGGGCAGCGGGGTGCCGGTGATCGCCGATGGCGGCATCCGTTTCTCCGGCGACTTCGCCAAGGCCATCGCGGCGGGCGCCCACTGCGCCATGGTCGGCAGCCTGTTCGCCGGCACCGAGGAGGCGCCCGGCGAGGTCGAGCTGTACCAGGGACGCTCGTACAAGTCGTATCGCGGCATGGGCTCGCTGGGTGCGATGCAGGAGGGTTCGATGGACCGCTATTTCCAGTACGAGACCGCGGCCGACAAGCTGGTGCCCGAGGGCATCGAGGGCCGCGTGCCTTACAAGGGCGCGTTGTCCGGGGTGATCCACCAGCTGCTGGGCGGGCTGCGCTCGTCGATGGGCTACACCGGTTGCGACACGGTGCAGCGGTTCCGTAACGAGGCGCAGTTCATGCGCATCACCGATGCCGGCGTGCGCGAGAGCCACGCGCACGATGTGCAGATCACCAAGGAAGCGCCGAATTACAAGCTCGGATAGGCCCCAGCCTTGGCCACGCAAACGGATATTCACCGGCATCGAATCCTCATCCTGGACTTCGGATCCCAGTACACGCAGCTGATCGCGCGCCGCGTGCGCGAGATCGGCGTGTATTGCGAGATCCTGCCGTGGGACATGCCGCGGGAAGACATCGAGGCCTTTGCGCCCAGTGGCATCATCCTGTCCGGCGGTCCGGAATCGGTGACCATGGCCGATGGCCCGCGCGCCCCGGAGGTGGTGTTCGCGCTCGGCGTGCCGCTGCTGGGCATCTGCTACGGGTTGCACACCATGGCGCAGCAAATGGGCGGCCGGGTCGATGCTTCGGACGTGAAGGAATTCGGCTATGCGCAGGTGCGCGTGGAGCACGCCTCGGCACTGTTCACGGGCATCGAGGATCACGTGGATCCCGACGGCAAGGCGCTGCTGGATGTCTGGATGAGCCACGGCGACAAGGTCACCGCCCTGCCGGAAGGTTTCATGGTCGATTGCGCGACCGATTCGGCGCCGGTGGCGGCGATCTCGGATGAATCCCGTCACTATTACGGGATCCAGTTCCATCCGGAGGTCACCCACACCCTGCAGGGCCGCCGCATCCTGGAGCGTTTCGTGTCCGGCATCTGTGGGTGCGAGGCGCTGTGGACCGCGGAGAACATCATCGAGGATGCCGTCGAGCGCACGCGGCGCCAGGTAGGTTCCGAGGAGGTGCTGCTGGGCCTGTCGGGCGGGGTGGACTCCAGCGTGGTCGCGGCCCTGCTGCACCGGGCCATCGGCGACCAGCTGACCTGCATCTTCGTCGACACCGGCCTGCTGCGCTACCACGAGGGCGACCAGGTGATGGCCACCTTCGCGAAGCACATGGGTGTGCGGGTGATCCGCGTGAACGCCCGCCAGCGCTTCCTGGACGCGCTGGCCGGCATCCCGGACCCGGAGCAGAAGCGGGTGGTCATCGGCAACCTGTTCATCGAGATTTTCGAGGAACAGGCGCAGCAGATCGGCGCCGCCCGCTTCCTGGCCCAGGGCACCATCTATCCCGACGTCATCGAGTCGGCCGGCGCGCGCACCGGCAAGGCCCACGTGATCAAGTCGCACCACAACGTGGGCGGCCTGCCCGAGCACATGCGCATGCAGCTGGTGGAGCCGCTGCGCGAGCTGTTCAAGGACGAGGTGCGCACGGTGGGGCTGCAGCTCGGCCTGCCCGGCGAGATCGTCCACCGGCATCCATTTCCCGGCCCCGGTCTCGGGGTACGGGTGCTGGGCGAGGTGCGCGCGGAGTACCTCGAGCCATTGCAGCGCGCTGATCACATTTTCATCGAGGAGCTGCGCGCCCACTCGCTGTACGACCAGGTCAGCCAGGCCTTCGCGGTGTTCCTGCCGGTCAAGTCCGTGGGCGTGGTGGGCGATGCGCGCCGTTATGAATGGGTGGTGGCGCTGCGCGCCGTGGAGACCGTCGATTTCATGACCGCGCGTTGGGCGCGCCTGCCGCAGGATTTTCTGGAAAAGGTGTCATTGAGGATAATCAATGAGATAGATGGTATATCTCGTGTGGTTTATGATATTTCCGGAAAACCACCCGCCACCATCGAGTGGGAGTAGGCTGCAGATGACCGGCGTTGCGACCCACCGGACACGGGCCGCATGAACCCGGCGGGTTGCGGGGCGTTCAGTGCCGCCGACCAGCGCTGGATGGAACATGCGCTGGAACTCGCGCGGCGCGCCGAAGCGGAAGGCGAGGTGCCGGTCGGTGCGGTGGTGGTGCTGGACGGCCGGGTCATCGGCGAGGGCTGGAACCGTAACATCGTCCTCAGCGACCCCTCCGCTCATGCCGAGATGCTCGCCCTGCGGGCTGCGGCCGGCGCGCTGGGCAACCACCGCTTGCCGGGCAGCACCCTGTACGCGACCCTCGAGCCCTGTTGCATGTGCGCCGGGGCGATCATCCACGCGCGCCTCGAGCGGGTGGTGTTCGGCGCGGCGGACCCGAAGACCGGCGCTGCCGGCGGCTGCTTCGACGTGCTCCTGGACGCGCGTCACAACCACCGGGTGGAGGTGGACGGGGGCTGCCTGGCGGAGGAGTGCGGAGAGCTGCTGCGGCAGTTCTTCCGCGAACGGAGATAAACGGGCAGGAGTGTGCCAGAATACGCGCTCCCGAACGGCCCGATGGAGAGAACGTTGAACCGCTTACGACTGAACCTGATGCTGCTGCTGGCCGTGCTGCCGCTGCCCGCTGCGGCTTATCTGGATCCGGGCACCGGCAGCATGATGCTGCAGGTGATCCTCGGCGGGCTGGCGGCAGTCGCCGTGGCGCTGAAACTCTACTGGTACCGCATCCTGGCTTTTTTCGGCATCCGCAAGAAAACGCCTGAAACCGAGGACTCCGCGGCCGAGTCATGAGCGTTGTCCGGCCCGAAGGCGGCTCGTTCCGGGACCGCCAGGGGCGCGTCTACCGTGTCGGGGACCGCGTGCTGCGCGGCCTGAGCGCGGAGGCCCTCGACCACTTCCGCCAGCTCGCGCAGCAGGATTTCTACCGCCAGCTGGTCCGCGAGGGCAAGCTCATCGCCACCCACGAGCTGGATCCGGGCGAGGTGCCGCTGGATGCGGGGGCCGTGGCCCAATGGCACGGCTTCGTCGAGCACCAATGCGTGCCCGTGATCTCCTGGCCCTACGAGTGGAGTTTCGCGATGCTCAGGGATGCGGCCCACCTGCAGCTGGAGATCACCACCGCGGCGGTGGCGGCGGGCTGGACCTGCCGGGACGCCACGCCCTACAACATCCAGTGGATGGACGGTCGGCCGGTGTTCATCGACATTCCCTCGCTGGCACCGCTGGCCCCCGGGGAACCGTGGGCCGGTTACCGCCAATTCTGCGAGCTGTTCCTGTTCCCGCTGATGCTGCAGGCCTATCGCGGCGTGCACTTCCAGCCGCTGTTGCGCGGGCGCATCGACGGCGTCGGCCTGCAGGACATGGCCGGCCTGATGCGCGGCCTGCGCAACTGGTGGCGGCCGGGGGTCAAGAGCCACGTCTGGTTGCAGGCACGGTTCGACCGGCGGCTCGGGGGGACCGAGCGCAACCTGCGTTCGGAACTGAAGTCGGCCGGTTTCCACCGTGAACTGATCCTGGCCAACCTCAGGCGCTTGCAGAAGCTGGTGGCGCGGCTCGACTGGGCCGGACACGGCACCGAGTGGGCGGAATACGAGAGCTTTCACAATTACAGCGCTGCCGATCACGAGCGCAAGGAGCGCTTCGTGGCCGAGTGTGCCGCCGGCCTGCAGCCGGGCACGGCCTGGGACATCGGCTGCAACACGGGCCAGTTCTCCCGGCTGGTGGCCCGGCACGCCGGGCAGGTGCTGGCCATGGACATCGACCATGGCGCTATCGATGCCCTGCATCGCGAGCTGCGGGCGGAGGGGCCATCCAACATCCTGCCGCTGCTGCAGGACGTCGCGGACCCCTCGCCGGCCTGGGGCTGGCGCCATCGCGAGCGCTCGCCGCTGCCGGAGCGCAGCCGGCCCGACCTGGTATTGTGCCTGGCCCTCCTGCACCACGTGGTCATCACCGCGAACATTCCGCTGGCAGAATTCGTCGAGTGGCTGGCGGAGCTCACGCCGGCATTGCTGATCGAATTCGTGTCACCCGAGGACGAGAAAGTGGAGGCCCTGCTGCGCAACAAGGAAGACCTGTACCGCGATTACGAGCGCACCAACCTGGAGGCCGAACTGGCCCGCCATTACCGCACCGAACGCACCCTGACCCTGGATTCCGGGCACCGCCACCTGTACTTCTGCGTTCGCCCCTAGCGGCTCACTCCGGGGCGCGGATCAGCACACGCGCCCGACCGATACCGATCGCCAGCGGGCGCCGGTCATCGCTGATCCCCAGCTCCGACGGGACCATGGCATCCGGGAATTCGAAGGTAATGCGGACATTGCCGTCGGCGTCGGCCGCGCCCTCCGGCAGCGGCAGCTCCAGCAGGTGCAGCCCGCGCTCGGTGAGCACCTCCTCCGTGACGGCCTGCGCGCCCGCGCGGTAGACGATGCGCTGCCGCGTGGGCCCGGCCGGGTGCAGGAACGGATAGGCCTGCAGCACCAGCACCATGGCATGACCGGTCTCGGGCACGGTGAATTCGAGGTCGGCGGTGCGCTGGCGATTCCAGCGCAGGCCCGAGGCGTTGGCCGCCGACCAGCCGCTGCCGCGAAACGGGGTCGCGTCGCCATGTTTGCCGAAATCGTACGGGCGGCCCGGCACCAGCGCGACGGCCGGGGCCGGCGTTCGATCCGCCGTGGGCCCGGCTGCCCGTGTCGGGCCGCGGAATGGCCAGCCGGTGTCGCGGCGGTATCCGGGCTCGTGGAAGCGGTCGCCGGGCAGTTCCGCGACCACCGTGAGCGATCGGTCCGATAGCGCCGCGCTGTCGCCATGGGGCAGGACCACGGAGAACCCGGATTGGCGGGCCGACTCGAACCCGGTGCGCTGCACCACGTCCGGCCGTGCCCGGTTCGGGGCGGCGGTGAGCAGGGGCTGCCCGTCGAGGAACACGAAGAAAGCTCGCGCCGGGGCCCCGGAACAGCGATCGGCGGCCCAGCCGGATATTCGCAGCTGGCCGTACTCGGCCTCATAGTCGGCGCGCACGAAGCCGTCGCCGCAGGCGCGGTCGGCCGTGAGCGCGCGGCCGTCACGCGTGAAGGCCTGCACGCGCCCGTCCCGGACCTGGGCCGCGAATGTTTCCATGTCCGCGGCAAGCAACTGCACCAGGATGGGCGTTTGGCCGGGGGGTCTTTGCAGGCCATGAACGCGCAGGGAGTTGAAGCCGGGCTGCAGGCGTGACGGCGGCAGCAGGGCCATGAAGTCCCACGGCGTGTCCTCGTCCGTCAGCAGCCCGGTGGTGGTCACCAGGCGCCCGTTGAGGAACACCGCGAGCTGCTCGAACTCCGGCCCACCCGCGTCGCGGGTGATGTTGCCCCGCACCAGCACCGGCAGGAATGCGGAATCCGGGCGGATGTCACGATACAGATGGGCGTCCTCGAGCTCCAGGCCATGTTCTGAGCCCAGGCTCGGAAAATCCTCTTCGCCGAGGTCCTGCAAGGCGGGGTCGGACGCGCTGGCCAGGGTGTCCAGGCCACCGCTGCCGAAGCGTTCGAGCAGCGTGGCGTGGGCCGCCTGCCGGGAGGACAGCAGCTCCGACAGGGCATACTGCACGCGCTCGCCGCTGTCACGGATGACCTCGAACGGACCCTGGCGACCGGGGTCGGGCTGCAGCAGGCTCAGACCGTCCGTGCGCGGCGGCGGCTCGACCTCCAGCACCTCGGCGATGGTGGGCAGCAGGTCCATGGGCAGCGCCGCGCGGTCATCCACGCTGCCGCGGGTCTGTTGCGGATACTTGATGAACAGCGGCACGTTCGCGATTTCGGCCAGGTTATGCTCGGTGAGCATGCGCCGGCCCTGGCGGGGCATGAAGGACGCGCCGTGGTCGCCGGTGACGATCAGCAGGCTGCGCTCGAACATGCCCAGTGCCCGCAGACGGTCCATCAGCAGCCCCAGCAAGCGATCGACCGCGCCAACCTGCAACAGGTGGCGTTGCTGGGCGAGCCGTGTCATGGCCTCGCTGTCGATCCAGCGCCCCCACTGCGAGGATGGGAAGCGGGTGTCACGGTTCAGTCTCACGCCGAACACCCCGCCGGAGCGCTCGGCGAAGGCGTAGTTCCGGCCGTCCGGCAGCATGACCCACGGGGCGTGGGGCAACAGCGAATGGAAATAGTACACGCCTCCGGGTTGCCGGCCGTCGAACTGGTCCAGGAAGGCCATGAATTCGGAGCCGCGGGTATGCCAGCGAAACTCGCGATGCAACTGGGCCGCATCGGGCTGGACGATATCCGCTCCATCGGCCTGGCCGGCGCGTTCCAGGAAGCCCTGCCAGTTCTGATTGATGGGCGGCAGATGCAGGCGCCACTGGGCCGGCAGCCAGAGGTGGGCATAGGCGACGGCGGTGTCGGCGAACAGTTGCTGCCAGGAGGTGCTGGCCCCGGCGCCGGCCTCGCAGCGCGTGGGCGGGCACAGCCGGGTGCCGGTCTCGTGCGCGACGACGGGCACCTCGCGGTTGAGCAGGGTGAATACCGTGTCGGGAAAATTCCGGTACAGCGGCAGCGCGCTGGCGCCGGCCCGTGGCGCCAGCCCCGAGGTGATGGCGGCGGTCGCATACATGGTCGACTCGGCCACGCTCGTGGCGTTGCGGTACCAGTGTGCGGTGCCGGCCAGGCGCGCGAAATTGGGGAAGCGTTGCGCGTCGATCTGCTGCGACCCGTCCAGCAGCGAAAGCAGCGGAAACTCGTCCAGCACCAGCACGATGACGGGGATGTCGGCGCGATGTCGCAGGGTGCCGTCGTCGCTGGCCGCCGCCCCGGTTTCCCGCACCAGCGTGGCGGCGCCGCTGAACCACAGAAAATGGGCCGGAAACACCAACGCCGCGACGGCGAAGTAGGTCAGGAACAGCCGCGCCGTGGATTGCCGGCGGTAGAACGCGCGCAGCAGCCAGCCACCGGCCAGGGCCGCCACCAGGTTCAGCCAGCCGGGCAGGCCGGTCAGCAGGTTGAGGCCGGTGAGCAGGATCGAGACCAGCAGCAGGTAGAGCAGCGCACCGAAAGCGCGCTCGGCGAGGCGCGGCGACCAATGCCCGAGGGCCTGCAGCAGCGTCGCGAGCAGCAGGGGCGCGGCCAGCGCCAGCAGTCCCGCCCAGGCGACCACCTGCCAGCCCAGCGTGCCATGGGCGAGCAGGAATGCGGGTTGCCCGCCGAGCAGGTTGAACAGCGGCTGGGCCACCGCCAGACCCCACAGGATCAGCAGGTGCGCCACCCGCGTGGGGAAGGGGGTCGAAACCGGTTCGGGTGGTGAGGTCGGATTCATGGGTGGCGTTCCTGTCCGCCTATTATGGCCGGTGCCGCTCAGAATCCGAACCGGGCCCAAACCCCGGCATTGAAGCCCGGCGCGTCGATGCCGGAGCCGTGTTCACGATAGGCCTTGTCGCCGATGTTCTCGAAGCGCAGGCCGAGTTCCGCCCAGGGTGCCGCCTGCCAGGTCAGCAACAGGTTGAGGGTGCCCCAGCCGGGCGTCCCCATGGGGTCGATGCGCGGGTCGTCGATGTCGCGGGGGCTCAACCGGTCCTGCTGGCCCGCGAACTGCAGGAAGGATTCCAGGCGCAGGTCGTCCCGCGGGTACCAGGTGAGCGCCAGCCGGCCGTTGAGGGGCGGGATGCGATCGGCGCTGGCGGTGTTGCCGTCCGCCCCGCGTTCCTCGCCGCGGGTGTAGTTGAGCACCGCCCGCAGCTCCAGGTCCTCCCTGGGCAGCCATGAAAGGCCGGCCTCCAGGCCGTGGATGTCCACGCGGTCCCGGTTTTCGCTGCGCACGACCATGCGGCCATCCGGCGTGAAAGCGCCCGTGGGCACGGAAGTGATCTTGTCCTGATAGTCCATGTAGAACACGAAGACTTCCGCCTGCCAGGCGCCGGACACGCGCTTCAGCCCGAGGTCATAGCTCCAGACCGACTCCGGGCGCAGGTCGGGGTTGGCGATGTTGAACCGGTTGCCGGGACGGCTGCCCAGCGCCCCCAGGTCGAAGATGTTGGGCGGCCGGAAGCCGCGGCCCACGTTGCCCACCAGTTTGGTGCCCGGCGCGAACTCGTAGCCGAGGTGCAGGTCGCCGGTGACGTCATCGGGCTTCAGGCGCACCGCCGGCTGGCCCTCCGCGGCCGGCAGCTCGATGTCGAAGGTGCTGTAGCGCAATCCCCCGCCGAGCGTGAGCGGCCCCCGGCCCTGCCACTCGAACGCCAGGAACGCGGCCAGGCTATCCATCCGGGAGCGGTCCGGAAAGCGGGCGGGTGCAGGCAGCTCCGTGCCGCTGGCGGTGTCGCTCTGCGTGCGGCGGCTGCGGACCCGGTCGGCATAGTACTCGAGACCACCGGTCACCAGCAGGTCGCGCTGCTCGTCGGTGGCGAACTGGATGGTCACGCCGTCGAGTTCGCTGCGGTTGTGCTCATCGGTCAGCAGCGAGGAGCCGAAATCCTGGGTCAGGCGGTCGTCGGTGATGACCTGCCGGGCCAGGTGCACCTCGAGGTCGTCGATCCAGCCGGCGTGATCGGTCAGGCGGTAGCGGGCATGCAGGAAACTGCGGCGATTGGGGCGGAACTCGAAGCGCTCGGCGGCGGGCTGGGACTGCCCGAAGCCCGGGGTCAGTTCGTCGAAGCGCGGGGTCGCGGGCTGCTCCAGCCACTGCACGGCGAGCATCAGGTCGGAATCCACGTTCAGTTGCGCCAGCAGCTTGGCGTCCGCGGCCTTCACGCGGTACCCGGATGGCGCCAGGCGGTCGCCGGCGCCGTTCTCGCGGTCGCCGTGGTCGGCAAAGGTGGCGCCCAGCCGGATGCCCAGGCCACGGCGCGCGGCCTGCGCCTCGGCCCGGCCCACCCAGCTGTCGTCGACGCTGTCGTAGCTGGTGTAGACGCTGCCATCGGATTGCCAGGCCTTGTCGTCCCATTGCGGGTCCGGCGTGCGCACGTTGACCACGCCGCCCATCGCGTCCGCGCCGTACAGCGAGCCGGCGGCGCCGCGCACCACCTCCACGCTGGCGGTCGCAAAGGCATCCACCAGGCCCAGGTACTGGTTGGGGGCGTTGCGGAAGAATGCGTTATTGAGCCGCATGCCGTCGACCAGGTGGAGCACCTGCGAGCCCTTGAGCCCGCGGATGATGGGAATGCCCTGGCCGGGCGTGGTCTGCTGAAAATAGGTGCCGGGCAGCCCGCGCAGCATCTCCGCCAGCACGTCCGGTTTCTCGGCGCGGATGCGCTCGGCCGAGACGTGGGTGACTGCCACCGGCACATCGATCTCCGCGGCCTCGCGCCGGGTGGCCGTCACCTGCACGTACTCCAGGCGTTGCGGCTCGGGTTCCGCTGCCCCCGGGTCCGCGCCCAGCGGGAACGCCAGCAGCATCAGCAACGGCGGGTACAGGACGCCCGCCCGCCGTGGCCTCATGACGGCTCAGTCGTCCGCCGGCACGCCGCGTCCGGGCGTCCAGGGCACGCCGGCGGCATCCAGCGAGGCGCGCAGGGCCGGCAGCTGCTCGTCCACCAGCCGGTCGATGCCCGCGCGGATATCGGCGAAGCCGCGCTCCGCGATCTCCAGGCTGGCGACGTGGGTCGGGGTCGGTCCATAGGTGGAAAGCAGGGTTCCGTAGAAAGCCACGCCGGCCCTGCGACGGACGCTGACCGGCCCGGAGGCGTGGACCAGCAGGCGGGCCTGGTGGCCCGAGAGCCCGCGTTGCAGTTCCAGCGAGTCCAGTTCCATGGCGCGGGCCCGGGCCCGCAGCTCGACCGGCGCGCCGGAACGCATCAGGGTCTGTTTCACGGCCGCCAGCTCGGCAATGATCGCCTGCAATGCCGCCTCGGCGCCGGTGATTTGCCGTTGCACGTCGTCCAGCCGATGCGCGAAGGCAGCCACATCCTGCGGACTGGCGGTCGCCAGCTTGTTCTGCGCGAGCGGCTTCACTTCAAAGCCGGTGCTGAGCCCGGCCTCCTCGTGTTTTCCGTTGACGCGCGTCGCGAGGCTGACGGTATACGCGCCCGGCGCCACCAGCGGCCCGGGCAGGTCCATCCCCCAGGAGGGCGGCTCGGCGGTCCATGGCGTGGAAGCGGGATAGCGCAGGTTCCAGGCCACGCGCTGGAAGCCGGCCTTGGCCGGGCCCTCGATGCGGCTGACGACTGCGCCGGCGGCGTCGCGCACGGTCAGCACCACGGCGGGCTCCTCTTCGAGCTCCTCGGCGCGGAGCGCATCCCAGCCGGGGTAGGGCGTGTCGCCGCCCCGCTGCTCGATCTCGCGCTCGCGCTCGCGTCGGGCCTCGCGTGCCGTCTGGAGGTCTTTGGGCAGGTAATAGGTGAACACGGCCCCGTACGGCGGGTTGGGCGCGACGAAGTAGCCATCGCCCTGGGAAGATTTGCTGCCCGTCTGGAACTCGCCCAGCGGCCGCTGCGGAATGTACCACCAGGCGTCTCGCACGGGGAACAGCATGGTTTCGCTGCGCAGGGACTCGGCGGTCAGTCCCCGCAACGGGCGGTAGTCGTCGAGTACGTAGAAACTGCGGCCGAAGGTGGCGCCCACCAGGTCGTTCTCGCGGCGCTGGATGGCCAGGTCGCGGAACGCGATGGTCGGCACCCCGCCCGACAGCTTGGTCCAGGCGCCGCCCGCATCGACCGAGAAGAACACGCCGAACTCGGTGGCCAGGAACAACAGCTCGGGCACCACGTGATCCTGCACGATGCGCCACGCGAGGTGCCGCGCCGGCAGGTTGGAGTTGATGCTCTTCCAGCTGCGTCCCCGGTTGGTGCTGCGCAGCACGTAGGGAGAGAAATCCCCGGACTTGTGGTCATCCACCAGCACGTACACCGTATCGGGGTCGTGCAGGTCGGCGCGGATGTCGTTCACGAAAAAGCCCTCCGGCACGCCGGGCAGGCGGTCGATGGCGCGCCAGCGCTCGCCGCCGTTCTCGCTGACCTGGATGCGGCCATCGTCGGTGCCGGCATACAGCAGGCCCTCCACCAGCGGCGATTCCGACAGCGAGGTGACGGTGCCGTATTCCGACATCGCGTCCAGGTCCCAGGCGGAATCCCAGCTCCATACCCGGCCCATCATCGGCAGGGCGAGGCGGTCGCGGCCATGGCTGAGGTCGCCGCTGACCGGACGCCAGCTGTCGCCGCGGTCATCGCTGCGCCACACGCGCTGGCTGGCGTAATACAGCCGCGCCGGGTCGTGCGGGCTGATCAGGATTGGCGCGTCCCAGTTGAAGCGTTCGGACGGCTCGCCCTCGGCGGGCTGCGGCTGGATGTAGACGATCTCGCCGGTCTTGCGGTCGTAGCGCACCAGGTTGCCCTGCTGCCACTCGGAGTAGACGATGTCCGGGTCGTCGGGGTCCACGGCCGGCTGGTGGCCGTCCCCGAACAGGGTCACGAACCAGTCCTCGTTGCGGATGCCGTGGACGTTGGTGGTGCGTGACGGGCCACCGAGGGTGTTGTTGTCCTGCGTGCCGCCGTAAATGTTGTAGTACGGCCGGTCGTTGTCCACCGCCACCTTGTAGAACTGGGTGATCGGCATGTTGGCCATGAATCTCCAGTTCTGCAGGCCGTCGTGGGTCTCGTACACGCCCCCATCGGTGCCGACCAGCAGGTAGTCGGGGTCGTCGGGGTCGAATTGCAGGGCGTGGTAATCGCCGTGCACGTGCGGGTTGTCCAGCGGCTCCAGCGTGGCGCCGCCATCGGTGGTGCGATGCAGTTGGGGCGCCACCTGGTAGACGGTGTCCACGTCGTGCGGGCTGGCGAAGATTTCCTGGTAGTAATGCGGGCCGGTGCCGGGGTAGAGGCCTTCGCTGCGCTTCTCCCAGGTCTCGCCCGCATCGGTGGAGCGCCAGAATTCCACCTTGCGCTGCGCCAGCTCGATGGTGGCGTAGACCACGTCGGGGTCGACCGGCGAGATCGCCAGGCCGATCTTGCCCATGTCCTCCTTGGGCAGGCCGTTTTCGAGCTCACGCCAGCTGCGCCCGCCATCGACGGATTTGAAGATGCCGGAATCCGGGCCCCCGTTGACCAGCGCCGCGACATTGCGGTAGCGCTGGTGCAGGCTGGCGTACACCACGTCGGGATTGTGCGGGTCGAGGTGGACCTCGTTGGCGCCGGTGTAGTCGCCGGCGGACAGGATCAGCTCCCAGGTGGCGCCGCCGTCGGTGGTCTTGTACAGGCCGCGCTCGCCGCCGGCGGACCACAGCGGGCCCTGGGCGGCGACGTACACCACGTTGGAGTCCCGCGGATCGACCACGATCATGCCGATGTGCTCGGAGTCGGCCAGGCCCATGTTGGTCCAGGTCTGCCCGCCGTCGAGGCTCTTGTAGACGCCGTCGCCGTACGCCACGTGGCGACCGCCGACGTTCTCACCGGTGCCCACCCACACCGTGCGGTGATCATTCGGGTCGATGGTGACGCAGCCGATGGAGTAGGCCCCCTGCTGGTCGAACACCGGTGTCCAGGAGGTGCCGCGATTGTCGGTCTTCCACAGCCCGCCGCTGCCGACCGCCACGTACCAGGTGCTGCGGTCGTCCGGATCGATGGCGATGTCGGCCACCCGCCCGGCGGTGAGTGCCGGGCCAATGCCGCGCCACTGAAGGCCCTTGAGCGTGGCCTCGTTGAGGCCCGGCGCGGGCGGTGCGTCCTGGGCGGCGATAGGCGTGCCAAACGCCAGTAAAATAATGATTGGTATCAGTAATATATATTTACTATTCAAGGTAAATTCTCCTGAAAGCCCGACGGCGCGGCGGGCTCCGCGTCGCGGCCGCCATCCCGGCGCTGCGGGTTGCAGAAAGCGGGCGCACAGTCTGCCACAAACCGGGGCCCAGTTCATGGTCTGACAGGGTGTGTGTCCGCCCCCGGTGCCCGGGCGCAAGGGTCCGTCCGGGCCGCACGGGACTGCAAAAGGCCGCTTGGCGGCACTATACTTGACGTTCAATCTCCGCACGGGGCACGACGAGGTGGCCAACGTATTCACCCTGAGGCAGCCCGGCACGGCCGAGGACCATGGCCTGGAGCGCAATCCGGGCCAGCCGTGGCGGCCGGAGCTGTTCGACCGCATACGCATCAACCGCAGCGCGGTGGAGCGGCGTGCGGCCACGATCGCGCGCCGCCGGTCGATCAAGAAGGAATACCAGGCCGCGTGGCTGTTGAAGGCGGTGACCTGTATCGACCTGACCACGCTGGCTGGCGATGACACGCCCGGGCGCGTCGAGCGCTTGTGCCAGAAGGCCCGGCGACCGGTTCGTCGGGATCTCCTCGAGGGACTGGGGGTCGCGGACCTGAAAATCCGCGTGGCCGCGGTGTGCGTGTACCACAACCTCATCGCCACCGCGGTGAAGGCGCTGGAGGGCAGCGGCATACCCGTGGCGGCGGTTTCTACCGGTTTTCCGGCGGGCCAGATTCCGTTGCCGCTCAAACTGGCGCAGATCCACGAATCGGTGAAAGCGGGCGCCTCGGAAATCGACATCGTCATCAGCCGCTCGCGGGTGCTGACCGGCGACTGGGAGGGGCTGTACCAGGAGGTGCAGGCCTACCGCAAGGCCTGCGGCGAGGCGCACCTCAAGACCATCCTGGCGACCGGGGAACTGGGCACCCTGACCAACGTGGCCAAGGCCAGCTGGGTGTGCATGATGGCGGGCGCGGATTTCATCAAGACTTCGACCGGCAAGGAATCGGTGAACGCCACGCTGCCCTTCAGCCTGGTCATGGTGCGCGCGATTCGCGATTACCACCATCTCACTGGCTACCGGGTGGGCTACAAGCCGGCCGGCGGCATCGGCACGGCCAAGGAGGCCATCGCCTACCTGGTGCTCATCAAGGAGGAGCTGGGCAATGCGTGGCTCGACCCGCAGCTGTTCCGCTTCGGCGCCAGCAGCCTGCTGGGCGACATCGAGCGGCAGCTCGAGCACTTCCTGACCGGCAGCTACTCTGCCCAATTCCGGCACCCCATGGGCTGAACGGAGGCGCTTCGCCATGTCGATCAAGGAAATCTTCTCCAGCATGGACTACGGGCCGGCGCCGGAGAGCAGCGAGCCGGCGGAGCAGTGGCTGGCGCGGCGCGCGAACACGCTCGATCATTTCATCGGCGGCGCCTGGGCGCCGCCCGCCAGCGGCCGCTATTTCGAGACCCGCAACCCGGCGCGCGGCGAGGTGCTCGCGCGGGTGGCGGATGGCGAGGCCGAGGACGCGGACCGGGCGGTGGCCGCGGCGCGCGCGGCGCAGCCGGCGTGGGCGGCGCTGGGCGGACACGAGCGGGCCCGCTACCTGTACGCCATCGCGCGCCAGGTGCAGAAGCACAGCCGCCTGTTCGCGGTGCTGGAAAGCCTGGATAACGGCAAGCCGATTCGCGAGTCGCGCGATATCGACATCCCCCTGGTGGCGCGCCATTTCTATCACCACGCCGGCTGGGCCCAGGTGGTGGAGCGCGAGTTGCCCGGCTACGAGCCGCTGGGCGTGGTGGGGCAGATCATCCCCTGGAACTTCCCGCTCCTGATGGCCGCGTGGAAGGTCGCGCCGGCGCTGGCCACCGGCAACACGGTGGTGCTCAAACCGGCCGAGTTCACCTCCAGCACGGCGGTGCTGCTGGCCGAGATCTGCGAGGAGGTCGGCCTGCCGGAGGGCGTGTTCAACCTGCTGCTGGGCGATCACAAGGCCGGCCAGGCGCTGGTGGCGCATCCCGAGGTCAAGAAGATTGCCTTCACCGGCTCCACCGAAGTCGGGCGCATCCTGCGCAAGGCCACCGCCGGCACCGGCAAGAAGCTGACGCTGGAACTGGGCGGCAAGTCGCCGTTCGTGGTTTTCGAGGATGCCGACCTCGACAGCGTGGTGGAGGGCGTGGTGGACGCCATCTGGTTCAACCAGGGCCAGGTGTGCTGCGCCGGGTCCCGCCTGCTGGTGCAGGAATCGGTGTCCGGGGCGCTGCACGAGAAAATCCGCGAGCGCATGGCCAAGCTGGTGATCGGCGATTCGCTCGAGAAGGGCGTCGACATCGGCGCGGTGGTCGACCCGGTGCAGCTCGAGCGGATTCGCGAACTGGTGCAGCTGGGCGTGGAGGAGGGCGGCGAGCTGTGGCAGCCGGCCTGCCAGCTGCCCGAGGATGGTTGCTTCTTCCCGCCCACGCTGCTGACCGGGGTGCAACCGTCCGCCACGCTGGCCCAGGAGGAGATCTTCGGGCCGGTGCTGGTATCGATGACCTTCCGCACGCCGGCCGAGGCGGTGGCGCTGGCCAACAACACTCGCTACGGGCTGGCGGCCAGCGTGTGGACCGAGAACATCAACCTCGCGCTGGACGTGGCGCCCAAGCTCAAGGCCGGCTCGGTGTGGATCAATTGCACCAACCTGTTCGACGCCGCCTCCGGTTTCGGGGGTTACCGGGAATCCGGTTTCGGTCGGGAGGGCGGCAAGGAGGGCCTGTACGAGTATCTGCGTCCGGCCTGGGAGCGGCAGCTGAGCGATGCGCCGGTCTACCCGGTACCGCAGGCGGAGCCGTCCCCCGAGCCGCCGGCCGGCAATGTGCACGCCATCGACCGCACCGCCAAGCTGTACATCGGCGGGCGCCAGGTGCGCCCGGACCGCGGTTACAGCCTGATGGCGCACGATGCCGAAGGCCGCGCGGTGGCCGAATATCCCAGCGGCAGCCGCAAGGACATTCGCGATGCGGTCGAGGCGGCGCGCAAGGCGGAGGCCTGGAGCGCGACCACCGCGCACAACCGCGCCCAGGTGCTGTATTTCATCGCCGAGAACCTGGCCGCCCGGGGCGCGGAATTCAGCCAGCGTATCGCCCAGTTCAGCGGCAAGGACGAGGCGGCGGCGCAGGCGGAACTGGAGCTGTGCGAGCGGCGGATTTTCGACGCCGCGGCCATGGCGGACAAGTTCGACGGCCTGGTGCACGCCACGCCGTTCCGCAACGTGACGCTGGCCATGCGCGAGCCGCTGGGCGCGATCGGTATCGTGGCGCCGGAGGAGGCCGGCTTGCTGGGCTTCGTCTCCACCGTGATGCCGGCGGTGGCGATGGGCAACCGCGTGGTGGTGGTGCCTTCGCAGCGCTACGCGTTGCTGGCCACCGATTTCTACCAGGTGCTGGACACTTCCGATCTGCCCGACGGGGTCATCAACATCGTCACCGGCGAGCGCGATGCGCTGACCGCGGAGTTGGCCCGGCACTACGATCTCGAAGGCCTGTGGTACTGGGGCAGCGCGGAAGGCAGCCGGCTGGTGGAAGAGGCCGCGGCGGCCACCATGAAGCGCACCTGGGTGAACTACGGGCGCTACCACGACTGGCAGGATGCGGAGCAGGGCGGGGGCCCGGAATTCCTGCGCCGTGCGGTGGAGGTCAAGAACATCTGGATTCCCTACGGAGAATGAGCATGTCAAGCAGCAGGCGATTGGCCAGGTGGGCGCTCGTTGCCCTCGCGGGCCTGTTTGTGGCCGGCTTCGGCTTCAACAAGAAAACCCCGGACGAGGAGCGCCGCGAGATCCTCGAGATGCGCGACGAGGTGCTGGCCATGCTGTACGAGTACGAACCTGGGGCCCGGGCGGAGATCGAGCGTGCGGCCGGTTATGCCGTGTTCAGCAACATCGGCCTCAACGTGTTCGTGGTCTCCACCGCCCGAGGCGATGGCGTCGCGCATTACAACGACAGCGGCAAGGACGTGTTCATGAAGGTGTTCTCCGCCGGCGGCGGCATGGGCATGGGCGTCAAGGATTTCCGGGTGGTGTTCGTATTCCGCACCGCCGAGCGCCTGGACTACTTCATTGCGGAGGGCTGGCAGGCCGAGACCCAGGCCGATGCGGCCGCCAAGTCGGGCGATGAGGGGGACCAGCTCAGCTACGCCATCGATCTCGGCCCCGATCTGCGCATGTACCAGTTCACCGAGAACGGCCTGGCGTTACAGGCCACCATCCAGGGCACCAAGTACTACCAGAACGACGTCCTGAATTAAGCCCCGCCAGCGGTGGCCTCGCGCCATGCGCGTACCAGCGCGGCGGCGGCAGCCTCGATATCCTCGCCGCTGGTGCCGCGACCCAGGCTGAGCCGCACCGAGCCGATGGCCTCGTCGGCCGGCACACCCATGGCCAGGATCACCGCCGAGGGCGATTCATCCCCCGCGTGGCAGGCCGAACCGGTGGCCGCGGCGAGGCCCGGCGCGCGGGCCAGGATGTCGCGCCCGCTGACGCCGGGAAACCGCACGTTCAGCGTGTTCGGCAGCCGCCGGCTGGGATGTCCGTTCAGGGCCAACCCCGGGATGCCTTCGTTCAGCAGCCCCCACAGGTGGTCGCGCAGGCCGGCGAGGTGCAGGGCGGTGGCCTCGATGTCCCCGCGCGCGATGGCGCAGGCCTGGCCGAGGCCCACCAGGTACGCCACGTTCTCCGTGCCCGAGCGCAAGCCCTGCTCGTGCCCGCCGCCCAGCAGCTGGGGGGCGATGGGGGTGCCCGCGCGCACGTACAGCGCGCCAATGCCCTTGGGCGCGTACATCTTGTGGCCGACGATGGACAGCAGGTCGACCCCCAGTTCCGCCACCGTGAAGGCGAGCTTGCCGGCCGTCTGGGCCGCATCGGCGTGCAGCATCGCGCCCACCCGGTGCGCCAGGGCCGCGAGTTCGGCGACCGGCTGCAGCGAGCCGGTCTCGCTGTTGGCGTGCATCACGCTCACCAGCGCCGTGTCCTCGCGCAGCACTGCTTCCAGCACGTCCGGGCGGATCACGCCGTGCCGGTCCACCGGCAGGCGGCTGAGCTCATGGCCCTGGCCCTCGAGGTACTCGCAGGGCCGCGCGGTGGCCGGGTGTTCGATCACCGAGGTGACCAGGTGGCTGCGTTGCGGGCGCGCGGCGCACACGCCGCGGATGGCCAGGTTGTTGGCCTCGGTGCCGCCGGAGGTGAAATAGATTTCCCGGGGGCGGCAGCCGATCAGCTCCGCCACCTGCGTGCGGGCCAGCACCACCGCCTCCCGGGCGCGGTGTCCGTAGACGTGGTCGCTGGACGGGTTGCCGAAGTGTTCGCGCAGGTAGGGCAGCATGGCGTCCAGCACCGCCGGCAGCACCGGGGTGGTGGCGTTGTGGTCCAGGTAAATGGGCTCGTCGTGCATGTCCGCCTCGGTCGTGCGGTCATTGTACGGCAGGCCGCGCGATGCGCCTTGACCGCGGTCACCGTGGGGCCATAAAAAACGGCCCCTCGCAAGGGGCCGTTTTCCGTTCCGGGTTGCCCGGGGGCAACCGCTGTGGTGACCTCAGTCGATCTGGAACACGGCGCGCGCGTACCAGAACGGACCCGGGGTCGGGTAGATGGTGCCGTCGAAGCTGTTCAGGTCGCACGAGGCACAGAATGGAATGGTCTCGTCGAACGCGTTGTCCACGCCGAGCGTGAAGCTCCACTGGCCTTCACCCTGGCCGAGATTCTGCGGGGCCCAGGTGAGCTGCAGGTTGGTGAACAGCGTGCTGTCGATGTCGTTGCCGGCCTGGCCGCGGGTGCAGAACTCGTCCCACAGCTCGAACGCCGCCGTCATGCCACCGCAGTCCTCCTTGAGGCCGTCGTAGTATTGCAGCGACAGCCGCGCGCTCCAGTCGTTGTAGAACCAATCCAGGTTGAGGGTGGATTTCCACTCCATGAACGCGCCTTCCGGGGAGCCCCGTTCGGTGCCGGTACGGTCCGCAACCGCCACACCTTCAGGTCCGGGTACCCTTTCCGTGTAGTCCGAGAGGTACGTGTTGAGCCACTGCAGCCGGAACTGGCCCTTGTCGGTGGCGGCCGTGGTCAGCTCGGCCTTCCAGTCGAAGCCGGAGGTTTCGATGGAGGCGATGTTCAGCAGTACGCCGTCCACCCGCAGCACCGTGCCGCCCGGTCCGCGCGAGATGTTGTCGCAGTAGAACGGATCCAGGGTCTGCACGCATTGGGTCAGTACGTCCTGCGCATCCGGCGGCTGGATGGCGTCATCCACCTCGATGTCGTAGTAGTTCAGCTCGAACAACAGGCCGTCGATGCCGTCCCAGTTGTCCGCCGCGGCGACGTCCCAGGTGAAGCCGACGGTCCAGGTGTCGGCGGTTTCCGGCACCAGGTTCGGGTTGCCGCCGGTGGTCACGCTGAGCTGCGGGTTGGGCTGCACGAAATCGGCCGGAACGCCGAGCGCGGCGCAGTTGGCAGCCAGGTCGGGCTGTACGTTGGAACACGGGTCGACGATGCTGGCGTCGAAGCGCGAGCCGGTGTTGAACAGCTCGCCGATGTTCGGCGCGCGGAAACCTTCGGAGAAGCTGGCGCGGAACACCAGTTCCTCGTTGGGGGCGAAGGTCAGGCCGACCTTGGTCACCGTGTCGCTGCTGAACAGGTTGTAGTCCGAGTAGCGCGCCGCGGCGGTGACGTCGAAGCGCTGGCCACTGTCGCCGCGCCACAGCGGGACGATGAGCTCGCCGTAGAACTCGTTGACGTCGAAGCCGCCGTCGGTCGGGCTGGCCGGCACGCCGGCGGTGAAGCCCTTGGAGACGATGGAATCCGGCGTGAAGTAGCCGTTTTCCTCGCGGCGCTCGAAGCCGACCGCCCATCCGATGGGCCCGGCCTCGAGGCCGCCGAATTCACCCGTGAAATTCAGGGTGAAATCGATCATGTCCTGGTTGCTCACGTCCTTCTGGATGAAGGTCACGAACTCCAGCGCCTCCGGCGTCATCGTGTTCGGGCCCACCCAGGCCAGCGGCACGCAGCCCGGCACCGCGGCACAGATCTCCGACGGGCCGAGGGCGATGGCGATGTTCTGCGCGTTAAAGGCGCCGCGTTTCTCCTGGGAGGCGTCGTTCTCGGCATAGATGAGGGTCGCGTCCCAGTAGATGGTGCTGTTGCCGGCGTCGAACTGCCCGTCCAGGCCGGCCGAGACGTAGACCGTGTCGACGGACTGGTCGAAGATGCGCGGCCCGGCCTCGACGGGCCGGCGACCGGTAAACACCATGGTGGTGTTGTCCAGAGTCACGCCGAACGGATTGGTCGGATGATCGGCACCCCAGGAGAGGTTATCCAGAATGAATCCGGAGCCCGCATCCGGGCCGAAGAACAGGGGTTCCGGCGCCGCCTGGCTGGTCGATTCGCGGCGGTTGTAACTGCCGATCAGGCGCAGCATGGTGGTGTCGGTGAGATCGTACTCCGCCTTCGCGAACAGGCTCACGCGCTTGTTGGGCGTCGACAGGAAATTATACGGCTGCCAGTTGAAGCGATCGGCCAGCGTGAAGGGCTGGAAGTCGTCGCAACCCGGCCGGTACTCGCCGCCGGCCCAGCAGTTCGGGTCATAGAACGGGTTGCTCGAGTAGGTGGTGATGCTCAGGGTCTCGCCGATACGCGGGTCGGTGAAGATGACACGTCCCTCCGGCGTGCCCGAGCTCAGGCCCCAGGGGAAGCCCTGGATGGCGTACTCGGAGATCTTGCGATCACCGGCCATGACCTCCTGGCGGTCCTGGAAGGCGGCGTCCAGGAACACGCGCGCCCGGTCCGATTCCGCGCCCCAGCGCACGTCCACTTCCATGGATTCGCCGTCGCCCTCGTCGAACTGCCCGTAGTAAGCCGACAGTTTCAAGCCGTCGTAATCATCGGCGGTGATGATGTTCACCACGCCGGCGATGGCGTCCGAGCCGTACACGGCCGAGGCGCCATCCTGCAGGATCTCGACGGACTTGATCGCATTGGCGGGGATCGTGTTCAGATCCACCGCACCGGACACGCCCGATGCCGAGGACCCGCGAACCCAGCGCCTGCCGTCGACCAGCACCAGGGTGCGCTTGGAGCCCAGGTTGCGCAGGTCGATCTCGGCGGCGCCGGCGCCAATGCCGGTGCCGTCCGGCGGAAAGCCGAGGTTACCCGAGGAATTGTTCATGCGGTTGATCGCGGAGCCCGAGATGGGCAGCTCCTGCAGGTAATCGGACAGGGACAGCGCACTGGTCATATCCATCTCCTCGGCGGAAATGAATTGCACCGGCGTGCGCACCTCGACGGGATTCTGGCGAATGCGCGAACCGGTGATGACGACCTCCTCCAGGGCGCCGGCTTCGCCGGCTTCCTGGTCAACGGCCGGGTCGTCCTGCGCATACAGCGGCGCGCCGGTCGCCAGGGCCGCAAACAGTGCAGCCACGGTAAGTGACCGTAATGGCTTGTTCATTGATTTTGCCTCCAGGTTGAGAAATACCTCTGCACGTTAAGATTAGGTTAAACGGCGCCTTTAGGCAACGTGCGAAAAGTCATGCGGCGGGCCGTTTTCCATGACTTCTCGGGACGCCGGAAGCATCACTGGCGCCATATCAAAGATAGGGTTTGAAAGCACAGGATCACCGGCCCGAACGCCGCGCCCAGGCCGGACCAGGCGAACAGCAGGAACCAGAAGATCACCGGGGTCAGGCCCATGCCGGCGCGGGCAGGATGGCGGACGGTGGCGCCACATGTTCGAGCCGGGAAAAACCGGGGCTGAAAGCATGCGCACGTCTTGCGGTGGCTCTCGCGCATCATACCAACGATGCCCTGGCCCGGTGGCATTGGGGCTGGGTGGCCGCGGGGGGGTCCGGTCCGCTTGCAACCGCTTGAGCCAGGTCAACCGGACCCGGTTCGGTCTTCAGTAGGATAGGTTCGGGATGGTGCAGGTCCAGGACCGTGTGAGCCCGTGAAGGATTTCTGGATTCAATCTATAAAAGCGCGAGCGGGGAGCGCCGAGCAAGCCGCATTGGGGTCGTCGGCGGGTCGTGATCCGCTTCCGGGCATCGGCGAACTGGGGGAGCAGTTGCAGGCCTTGCGCGAGGATTTGCTGACCCAGGCCGCAGCCCGCGAACACCAGCTGCGGCGGGTGCCTGATGAGCGCCGGCGCAGCGCGGTGAACCTGGTGCACTACCTGGCGCTGCGCCACCACGACCTCCGCCCCCTGCAGGATGCACTGACCAGCCGCGGCCTGTCCTCGCTGGGCCGTGCCGAGCCGCACGTGTTGGCCAGCCTCGACGCGGTGTTGCGGTTGATGTACCGCGTCGAAGGCCAGCAATGGCCGCCACCCGGGGACGGCAACCCAAAGCTCGATATCGAGGAGGCCCGTGCCGAGTTGGAGAACAACGCCACGGAGCTGCTGGGTGTTGCGCCGCGCAACCGGCGGGCCCGCATCATGGTCACCGCGCCCAGCGCAGCGTCAGAAGATTACATGCTCGTTCACCGCTTGCTGGAAGCGGGCATGAACTGCCTGCGCATCAACAGCGCGCATGACGATCCCGCCGCCTGGTCCCGCATGATCGAACACCTGCGGCTCGCCGAGAAAGCCACCGGCCGGCATTGCAGGGTATTGATCGACCTGGCGGGCCCCAAGCTGCGCACCGGTGCGTTGGCACGCGAGCCCGCGGTGTGCAAGGTGCGGCCCGTGCGCGACCGGCGCGGCACCGTGGTCCGCCCGGCACGGGTGTGGATCAGCGCGAGGGAGTCGCCGACCGCGCCCGGCACGAGTGCCGAGTTTTGCCTGCAGGCCCCGGCCGAATGGCTGGCCGAGTGCGCTGCGGGTGATGTGCTCCGCTTCCGCGACGCCCGTCGTGCACGGCGCAACCTGCGGGTGGTCGAGTGCCTGCCCGAGGGCTGCTGGACCGAGTTGCGCAAGACCGCTTACCTGCAATCGGGGCTGCAGCTGCAGCGCCGCCGCGAGGGCGCCCGGCACGGGCCGCGGGTCGACATCGGCGCGCTGCCGGATACCGAGGTGCGCATCCGGCTGGCCCGCGGTGATGTCCTGCACCTGGTCGAGGGCGAGGACCGCGGACAGGCGGCAACCTGCGACGAGGCCGGCGAGGTGCTCACCCCGGCGCGCATATTCCTGCCCATCGGCGAAGTCTTTCGGGATGCGCGTCCGGGCGAAAGCGTTTCTTTCGACGACGGGCGCATTGGCGGCATCATCGAGAAGACGCTGCCGGGCGAATTGCATATCCGCATCACCCACACGCGCCGGACCCTGGAGCGCCTTGGCAGCGACCAGGGCATCAACCTGCCGGACACCGCGCTGACGCTGGGTGCGCTGAGCGAGGACGACTTGCGCCATTTGGAGTTCATCGCGACCCATGCCGACATGATCGGCCTGTCCTTCGCCAACGGCGTGGAGGATCTGCGCCACTTGTACGAGGGTTTGGAGCGAATCGGGGTGACTGCGCCCCCCCTCGTGCTGAAAATCGAGACCCGCCGCGGCTTTGAAGAGCTCCCCGCCATGCTGCTGGAAGCCATGCGGTTCCGCAGCTGCGGCGTGATGATCGCGCGCGGCGACCTGGCGGTCGAGTGCGGCTTCGAGCGCCTGGCGGAGGTGCAGGAGGAGATACTGTGGGTGTGCGAGGCCGCCCATGTGCCGGTGATCTGGGCGACCCAGGTGCTCGAGAGCCTGGCCAAGCACGGGCATTTCTCACGTGCCGAGATCACCGATGCGGCCATGGGGCAGGGCGCCGAATGCGTGATGCTCAACAAGGGCCCGCACGTGGTGGAAGCGGTGCGGGTGCTGGACGATGTCCTGCAGCGGATGCAGGGCCACCACGCCAAGAAGCGGGCCATGCTGCGGCCCTTGCGCCTGGCCGAAATCTATCGCGCCTGAGCCGGGCGCTTCAGTCGCCGGCCGCCAGCCGGTCGATCTCAGCGATGATCCGGATTGCGCGGGAGCGCGAGGACTCGATCACCTTGCGGTTGAACACGTGGTGCTGGGCAATGCCCGGGATGAGCGCAACCGCCGCGGGGCGCTCGGCCAGCGCCCGGGCCACGGCCACGGCGCGCTCGCTGCGCGTTTCGTATGGCCGTGCATGCCAGGATTCATTCTCGATGTCGACCAGTTCGTCGGTGGTGAGGATGCCGGCGGTCAGTTGGTCAAAATGGCGCTGCAGCGCGAGATCGTAGCCGACCCGCGCGTGGTCGCGCATTGACGCGTAGTGCTCGGCCAGCATGCGGCGCAGCGCTTCCGAGCGCAGCAGCGACAGGTTGCCGGTGGCCTGCAATTCGGAGTAGACGAAGGCGTCGATCTGGGGAAACGACCGCCAGGTCGCGGTCTCGAGGGCCAGCGGCACCGCCGCGGGGCGCTCTGCCGCGCGCTCGGGTTCGGCCGCGACGGCTTCCAGCAGTGCGGCCGCCTCCAGCCGCGACTGGGCGTAACCCAGGGAGGCGTCCATGCGCCGAATCTCGATTTCCAGGTCCTCCTTGAGGCGCACCAGGTAATCCTGTTCGAGCTGCCGGTCGCGACGCTCCTCGGCCCAGCGATCGATCTGGAAGGCAATCAGGATGCCGAGGATGACGACCGCCACTTCCAGCGCCAGACCCGCCAGGCTTTGGCGATGGAACAGGGAGTGCAGTCGCTGATTCATGACGCGGCGGTCCGGCTAGGCGCACGGAGTCATTGTATCCCAGGGCGGGCGGGCCCGTGTGGAGCGCGAGGCGTGTAGAATGCGGTGGCACGCCGCACCGCGAAGCTGGAGGTCCCGATGGACGCACTGAACCTGAGTGGCAAGATCGCGCTCGTGAACGGCGCTTCGCGGGGCATCGGCGCGGCCATCGCCGGAGGCCTGGCGGCAGCCGGTGCGGAGGTGATCCTGACCAGCCGCAGCCTGGAACGTGCCGGCGCGGCGGCGGAGGCGATCGCCGCGGACGGCGGCAAGGCCGAGGCGCGCGCCTGCCATGCCGGGCGCCTGGACGAGATCGAGGCACTGTTCGACTGGCTCGCCGGGCGGCACGGGCGCCTGGACCTGCTCGTCAACAATGCGGCCACCAACCCCTATTACGGGCCGGCGGCCGGCTTGACGCCGGCCGCCTTCGACAAGACCGTGGAGGTCAACCTCAGGGGGCCATACTTCATGATGGCGCACGCCGTGCAGCTGATGGCGGACGGGGGCAGCATCGTGAACGTCGCTTCCATCCTCGGCTTGAGCCCGGGGCCGGGGCAGGCGGTGTACGCCATGACCAAGGCCGGCCTGATCAGCCTCACCAAATCCTTCGCCCTGGAATACGGCCAGCGGGGTGTGCGGGTGAACGCCATCCTGCCCGGCGTCGTCGAAACCCGGTTTGCCGCAGCATTGGTCGAAGACCCCAACATCCAGCAGTGGCTGCGGCGGCTGCCGGCCGGCCGCGCCGGCCAGCCGCAGGACGTGGTGGCCGGTGTGCTGTACCTGCTCTCCGACCAGGCCGCCTACACCACCGGCACCACGCTGGTGATGGACGGGGGCGCGACCGCAGGCTTGTTCTAGGAGCGTGGGCGAGGCCGCTGACAATCCCACCCGGCCGGTGCGGACCGGCGAGGAACTCGACTGGGCGGCTCTCGACCGGCACCTGCGCGAGGCCCTGCCGTGGCTGCGCGGCGAACCGGAGGTCAGCCAGTTCGAGGCCGGCAAGTCGAACCTCACCTACCGGCTCCGGTACGCCAACGACGACCTGGTGGTGCGCCGGCCGCCGTTCGGCACCAAGGCCCGCTCCGCCCACAGCATGAGCCGGGAATTCGAGGTCATGAGCCGGTTGCGGCCCCGGTACGCGGCGGTGCCCGAGACCCTTTACCACACCGACGATGAATCGGTGATCGGCGCCGAGTTCTACGTGATGCGCAAGGTCGAAGGCCAGCTCGTGAAGCGGGCGCTTCCCCCGGAGTGGCGCCTCGGGCGCGGGGACACGGCGCGCCTGTGCGCGGCATTCTGGTCAAAGCTGGTCGAGCTGCACCAGGTGGATTACCGCGCCGCCGGACTGGCTGATTTCGGCCGGCCCGAGGGTTATGTCGNNGTGATCACCCCGGACGTGGAACGCTTCGCCGACGTCCGCGACTGGCTGGAGGCCCACCTGCCGCCTGCGAGCGGGCGGTACGCGGTGCTGCACGGCGATTTCCGTATCGACAACGTCCTCCTCGACCGCGAGGACCCGTGCCGCATCGTGGCGGTGCTCGACTGGGAGATCAGCGCCCTGGGCGAGCCGCTGATGGACCTCGGCAATGCGCTGGCCTACTGGATCGAGGCGGACGACCCGCCGGCCCTGCGCGGCCTGGCCATGCAGCCGTCCGATGCCCCCGGCATGATGAGCCGCGCCGAGGTCATCGATTTTTACTGCCAGCGCACCGGCATCGAGGTGCCCGACTTCACCTTCTATGCCGTGTACGGCTACTGGCGCAACGCGGTCATCCTGCAGCAGATCTACTACCGCTATTTCCGGGGCGAGACCCGTGATCGACGGTTCGCACCGTTCGCGCAGCTGGTGGTGCAGCTCGGCAACCATTGCCGGCAGCTGATCGAGGGGCGGGCCGGCTGAACCGGCGCGGCGGCTCAGGCCAGCCTGAAAACCATCTTGCCCAGCGCCCGGCGCTCGGCCAGGGTGCGAAATGCCTCGACGTAGTGTTCGAGGGGAAAGCTGCGCGTGACGCGCGGGGTGAGGCGGCCGGCTTCCACCATGGCGGTGAGCTCCTCGAAGTTGGATTGCGCCCGGGCCGGGTTCAGCTCGGCCCAGGTGCCCCACCAGACTCCGATGATGCGGGCTTCCTTGAGCAGTGCGATGTTGAGCGGCAGGCTCGGTATGGCCCCGCTGGCGAAGCCCACCACCAGGTAGCGGCCCTGCCAGGCGAGGGCGCGGTACGCCGCCTCGGCATATTCGCCGCCCACCGGGTCGTAGACCACGTCGACCCCCTCGCCACCGCGCAGCGCGCGCAAGGCCTCCCGCAGCGGGGTGCGGCGGTAGTCGATGGTCTCATCCGCGCCGGCGGCGCGGGCGAACTCCAGCTTCTCCGCGCTGCTGGCCGCGGCGATCACCCGAGCGCCCAGGGCGTGGCCAATCTCCACCGCGGTGATGCCGACCCCGCCGGCCGCGCCGAGCACCAGCAGCGTTTCACCCGCCCGGAGCTCGGTGCCCTGGCGCAAGGCATGGTAGGAGGTGGCGTAGGCGACCGTGAAGCCCGCGCCCTGCTCGAAACTCATCACCTCCGGCAAGGGCGTGCAGAGCGCCTCGTCCGCCAGGCACTTGTCCGCGAACGCGCCACCCCCGGGTTTCGCGATTACCCGGTCGCCGGGCGCGAAGCGCGTGACGGCCTCGCCGATCGCCTCCACCACTCCGGCCGCCTCGTAGCCGGGCACGAACGGGGGTGGGGTGCGGACCTGGTATTGGCCGGAGATCATCAGCAGGTCGGGATAGTTGATGCCGGCGGCGTGCACCCGCACCCGCACCTGCCCGGGCCCGGGTTCGGGCTCGGGTCGCTCCGCGATGACCAGCCGTTCGGGCGGGCCGAAGGCCTCGCACAGCAGGACGCGCACGGCTCAGGGCGCCCCCGGACGGGCTTCGCGCCGGCGGCACGCAGGCGCGTCCCGCAGCCGGGCCACGGGCTTCACCGCCCGCCGCCCAACTCGATGCCCAGCGCCGCGGCGCCTTGCCGGGCGAACTTCTCGGATTGCTGGAACCCCGAAGTCAGCTCGCGCATGCCCGCCTCGCTGTCGATCGACTGCCAGGCCGCGGCCACGCCCTCGGCGTCGAGCCGGTCTGGCAGCAAGTTCACGCCCTCCGTCTCGAAGCCCTTGTAGACGGCAAAGCTTCCGCCGGCCGCGGCCAGCACCTTGCGACTGGGCGCATCCGCGCTGCACAGGAACACCACGCCGGGGCTGACGCGCTCGGGCGTCAGCAGGTCGAACACGTCATCGGGAAACAGGCCCTCGGTCATGGCCGTGCCGGCGGCCGGCGCCAGGCAGTTCACGCGGATGTCGTACTTGGCGCCCTCCAGGTGCAGGGTGTTCATCAGCCCCACCAGGGCCATCTTGGCAGCGCCATAGTTGGCCTGGCCGAAATTGCCGAACAGGCCCGAGCTGGAGGTGGTGAACACGATGCGGCCATAGGCCTGCTCGCGCATGCCGCCCCATACCGCCTTGGTGCAGTAGACGGAGCCCATCAGGTGTACGTCGACAACCCGGCGGAAATCCTCCATCGGCATCTTCAGGAACGATTTGTCGCGCAGTATGCCGGCGTTGTTGACCAGGATATCGACGCGCCCCCATGCCGCCATGGCCTGCGCCACCATGGCCTGCACCTGCTCGAAATCATCCACACTGGCGTCGTTGGCCATGGCCTCGCCGCCGGCCTGGCGAATTTCCTCTGCGACCGCTTCGGCGCCGCCGGCCGTGCCCAGGTCATTGACCACCACGCGCGCGCCGCGCGCCGCCAGGGCCAGCGCATGCGCCCGGCCCAGGCCGCGCCCGGCACCGGTGACGATGGCGACCTGTCCATCCAGCTTGATTGACATGGTTTTACCTCAAATAAATACAATATAAACAGTTAAATATAGCTATGTCTTCATAATCAACATCGAAAGCAGTTCGGCAACCAGCGCGGGCCGGGGCTGATCCTCGATCTCCACCGTGACCTCGGTTTTCAACAGCCATTGCCCGGGCCGCTTCTGGGTCACCTCGAGCACCCGCTGGTGGGCGCGGATGCGGCTGCCCACGGGCACCGGCTGCAGGAATCGGACCCGGTCGGAGCCATAGTTGATGCCCATGAGCATTCCCTCGGGGCGACGGGCCTGCTCCGCGGTGAGGTGGGTGAGCAACGAGAGCGTCAGGAAGCCGTGCGCGATGGGCCCTCCGAACGGGGTTTGCGCTGCGCGTTCCGGGTCGACGTGGATGAACTGGTGATCCAGGGTGGCGTCCGCGAAACGGTCGACCCGCTCCTGGGTGACCTCGAACCATGGCGAGGGCTCGAACGACTGGCCGATCAGGGTGGGCAGGTCTTCAGCCTTGATGGTCGCGGGCATGGCCCTCTCCCCGCATGGCGCGCCTGACTCGCCTGCGCATCATGCGCCGGGGTCCTGCAGGTAGGGTCTCAGGACGCTGCGGGCCACCACCATGCGATGCACCTCGTCGGGACCGTCCGCGAGGCGCAAGGTGCGGGCCACGGCATACATGGCGGCCAGCGGAAAATCCTGCGACAGGCCGGCGGCGCCGTGCATCTGGATGGCGTCGTCGATCACGGCGAGGGTGATGCGCGGCACCTCCGCCTTGATCCGGGAAATCCAGGCGTGGGCCTCGTCCACCCCCTGGGTATCGATCACCCAGGCGGTCTGCAGCGTCAGCAGGCGCGCCATGTCGATGCCGATGCGGGCGTTGGCGATGCGGTCGTAATTGCCGCCCAGCTTGGCCAGCGGCTTGCCGAACGCGGTGCGGCTGACCGCGCGCCGGCACATCAGGTCCAGCGCCTGCTCGGCCATGCCGATGGCGCGCATGCAATGGTGCACGCGGCCCGGCCCGAGGCGCCCCTGGGCAATCTCGAAGCCGCGGCCGCGGCCGAGGATGACGTTGGCTTGCGGCACGCGCACATCCTCGAAGCGCAGGTGCATGTGGCCGTGGGGCGCATCGTCGCTGCCGAACACGTTCATGCCGCGCAGCACCTCGACCCCGGGGGTGTCCACCGGCACCAGGATCTGCGAGTGCTGCCGGTGGCGCGGGTTGTCCGGATCGGTGCGCGCCATGACGATGAGCACGCGGCAGCGCTCGTCACCGGCGCCCGAGACATAGGTCTTCTCGCCGTTGATCACCCACTCGCCGTCCTCGAGTTCCGCGCGGGTGGCGATGTTGGTGGCGTCCGAGGAAGCCACGCCGGGTTCGGTCATTGCGTAGGCCGAGCGAATCTCGCCTTCCAGCAGCGGTTCCAGCCACTGCCGCTTCTGCTCCTCGCTGCCATAGCGCACCAGCACTTCCATGTTGCCGGTATCGGGCGCGCTGCAGTTGAAGGCCTCGGCGGCGAGGTGCGCGCGGCCGGTTTCCTCTGCGAGGTAAGCGTATTCCACCGTGGTCAGCCCGCAGCCGCGGTCGCTGTCCGTCAGCCAGAAATTCCACAGGCCCTGGGCGCGGGCCTCCGCCTTGAGCGTCTCCAGTATCGTGCGTTGCCGGTCGGTGAGCGTCCAGCGGTCCTGCCGGGGTATTTCGGCCATGAACTCCCGGTCGGCGGGCACCACGCGCTCGGCGATGAACGCGCGCACCCGCTCCACCAGGGCGGCCACCCTGGGACTCATGCCGAGGTTCACGGTGCGGTGCTCATGCGGTCTGGTTCCATCTCCGGGCGCGGCGGCGGAAGAGGCCTCAGTAGCCCCGCAGGCGCGCGTAGCGGTCCAGGTGATAGTAGCGGTCGCCGAACAGGCTATCCAGCACCCGGTAACGCTTGAGGAAGAACCCGATGTCGAACTCGTCGGTCATGCCGATGCCGCCATGCATCTGGATGGCCTCGGCCGTCGACAGCTGCGCGGTTTCCGCCAGCCGGGCCTTGGCCAGGCTGGCCAGTTCGGCGCAGTCCGCGGCGTCCGCGTCCACCGCCTGCTGTGCCTTGATGACCACCGACTGGCCCAGTTCGATTTCGCAGTGCAGCCGGGCCGCCCGGTGTTGCAGGGCCTGGAAGCTGCCGATGGCGACACCGAACTGCTTGCGCTCACGCAGGTAGGCCAGGGTGCGCTCGAATGCTTCGCGGGCGACGCCCAGCAGTTCCGATGCCACGCCGATGCGGCCGACGTCCAGCAGGCGATCGAGGAGCCGCCGGCCCTGCTGCGGCGAACCCAGCAGCGCGTCGGCGGGGACCGACACCTGCTCGAAGCCGATGTTGGCGGCGCGGTGCGTGTCCAGCACCGGGTAGGGCGTGACGGCCACGCCTTCGGCCTGCGCGGGCACCATGAACACGCCGATCTCGCCGTCCACGCGGGCGCTGACCAGCAGCGTGTCGGCCACCTGGCCGTCCGCCACCGCCACCTTCGCGCCGGTGATCCGGTAGCCGTCCGCGCATTTGGCCGCCTCGGTCTCGACCCGCCCCGGGGCGTGCTGGGCGGTCTCGTCGCAGGCCAGCGCCAGCAGGTGTTCGCCGCGGGCCACCGCCGGCAGCAGCCGCGCGCACGTCGCCTCGCTGCCGGACCGGACCAGCGCCGTGACGCCCACCAGCGAGGTGTTGAGCAGCGGGCTTGGGGTCAGCGTGCGGCCGCACTCCTCCAGCAGCACGCCGAGCGCGGCCGCGCCGAGCCCCATTCCGTCGTGTGCCTCGGGCACCCCGATGCCGGCCCAGCCCAGCTCGGCCATCTCCCGCCAGAGGGCGCGCGAAAACCCCTCCGCATGGCCCTCGTCGCGCAGGGCCCGCAGGTGCCCGACGGGCGCCTGCTGTTGCAGAAACGCGCGTGCCGCGTCGCGCAGCATGCGAAGTTCGTCGTTGAGCACCAGCGCCATGGTCGCGCGCCCCTCAGTCCGGCAGGCCCAGGATGCGCTTGGCCACGATGTTCAGCATGATCTCGGAGGTGCCACCCTCGATCGAATTGCCGCGGCTGCGCAGCCACTGCTTCGGCTGGCGTCCGTCCTGGCTGGCCTCACCCGCCCAGACCAGCGCATCGTGGCCGTGAATGGCCATCAGGAGTTCCTGCCGGCGCTTGTTCAGCTCGGTGCCGTAATACTTGAACATGGATGCGGCGGGGCCGAGGCTGGCACCGGCCCGCGCCTCGTCGCGGGCCCGCTCGATGGTCAGCTCCAGGGCACGCTCGTCCATCTCGAAGCGGGCGATGTCGGCGCGCAGCATGACATTACCCAGCCGCCCGGCCTCAGAGCCGATCACCTCCAGGGCGGTGCGGCTGAGCGGCGCCGAGCCGGCCCCGGCGAGGCCCGAGCCGGCAATCATCTCACGCTCATGGGAGAGCAGGTACTTGGCCACGGTCCAGCCCTGGTTGACCTCGCCGACCACCTGGTCCTTTTCGACCCGCACGTTCTCGAAATGCGTCTCGGTGAAGGGCGATTTGCCGCTGATCAGCCGGATGGGCCGCGTGGTAACGCCGGGCGTGGTCATGTCCAGCAACACGAAGCTGATCCCCTGGTGCTTGGGTGCCTCGGGGTCGGTGCGCACCAGGCAGAACATCCAGTCGGCCTTGTCGCCGTAGGAGGTCCAGACCTTGGAGCCGTTCAACACGAAATGATCGCCGCGATCCTCCGCGCGGGCCTGCAGGCTGGCCAGATCCGAGCCCGCGTTGGGTTCGCTGTAGCCCTGCGCCCAACGGATCTGGCCGCGCGCGATGGCCGGCAGGTGCTGCCGTTTCAGTGCCTCGGTGCCGAACTTGAGCAGGGCCGGGCCGAGCATCGAGATGCCAAAGCTGTACAGCGGCGGGCGGGCATGGATGCGCGCCATCTCATCCTTGAGCACCTTGGCGTGCTCGCGGTCCAATTCGGCTCCGCCGTAGGCCTCTGGCCAGGTGGGCACGGTCCAGCCCCGGGCGGCCATGCGCTCCAGCCACTGCCGCTGGTCTTCGCTCTGGAACTCGAATTGGCGACCGCCCCAGCACAGGTCCGCCTCGCTGCGGTAAGGGTGGCGCATGGACTGCGGGCAATTGGTTTCGAGCCAGTCGCGAACCTCCTGCCGGAATGCCGCCAGTTGCCTCACGCGCGGTTGGTCCCCGACTTCGCGAACTCCGGCCCCGCGGGCCCGCTGGCCCCGGGCTCACTGCACATCCCGCAACTCCTCGCACAGGCGAATGTTGTCGGCCACCACGCGTCGGATGGGAATGACCCCTTGCAAGTCGAGGGATGGGATGTGATAGGACACCATGCCGTCTTCGCAATCCTGGAAATCCAGGCTCAGCCAGCCGTCCTGATTGCGCTCAGGGGCCGGCACGGGGGCATCGAACACACCGCCGCGGGTGACGGTGATGTCCAGCGTGGCGCGGTTGCCGGCATACGGGCCGGATGCGGTGAGCCAGCGATGTCCGGGCTCGCCCAGCTTCGCCGCCACGGTGGATGCCGGGCGCTCCACGTCGTAGGTGAACCAGGCGACGAACAGCAGGCCGATATCGGGAAACACGATGACGAGAAAGCCCTGGCCGTCCGTGTCGGCGAAAAACCAGGCGTCGTTCAGGCCCGCGTTGATCAGGAATTCCGACAGCGTCACCAGCGGCGCCACGCCGGTGAAGTAGGTCACCGGGTGATCGTTATCGAATATCGGGCTGCCGTCTGCGTTTCCTTCGCCCGCCGCCACCTGCACGTCGACCAGCAGGGGCAGGTCGCCGGCGGGCACTTCGAGTTCGAACACGATGCGTGCCGTCTCGCCGGCGCCGAGCTCCAACCGGAACGGGTCCACCGTGGAGGAAAAGCCGAACCAGGTGGCGCCGGCAAACAGGGGGCGGGGGTCGGTGGCGCCCGAGCCGCCCGAGCCCGCCGCCATACCCGTGGTGGTCTCCTGATCCGGGCTGAAGCGGAACGCTTCGACGGTGCGTGTCTCGCCGGTGGCGAGGTCGACCACCTCGATCTGGGCCGCGGTGACCGCCACGCCCGCGGGCAGGGGCCGGGCGTTACTGCCGAGGCCCACGCCCAGCACGCAGGTGGTCTGCGCGGTCGGCTCCACGATGGTGCTGTCCAGGCCCATGCGCACCTTGATGCGGCCGGTGCCGGACGGGTCGCCCCCATAGGCGGTTTGGATCCCGCTGCCGGCATTGGTGCCATGGGTGCTGCAGGCGAGTGCGCCCGCACCCGTGAACAGGGCGCACAACAGGCCGATCATGGTTGCGACACGCTGCGGATTCAGGGCTCGACTCGGCATGCGTCAATCATAACCGACTCGCACCCCTGCGGGTGGCCCGGTTGTCGGTTTCGGGGCAGCGCTGCTCCATTGATCTGGATCAATAACGGGGTTTTGGGCGGTGCTACAAAGTGCGCAGCGATCAGCCATTCGCGTCGACTGAGCGAAAGGGGTCAAAAGCACGCGATCACCGACGCTCCGGAACGTTCCGGAGGAGGTTGTGATGGACAGCATCACGGTCTTCAAAGCGGTGGAACGAAACGGGTCGCGACCGGCGCACGGGATGCTCGCGCGCGCCGCCATTTCTTTCCTGGTTTTCATCGTGGCATTCACCGCGGCGCCGCTGGGCGCGGCCGGCAACGCGCGCCAGGCGCGTCCCGGTGGAGGCTCAGACCCCCAATTGATCCGCCCGGAAAGCCTCGGCGCACCGGAGGAATGTGCCGGGTCGAGCTTCGGCACGGGCTTCAATGACGGCAGCTTCCCGGCGGCCCTGAGCGTCAGCTCGGAAACTTACGGCTGCGCCAGCCAGTACAACCGCCCCTACATATGGCGGGGCGGCGTCTGGCTTGACCTTGGCAGCTTGCCTGAGAGTGCGGGCGGCATAACCCAGGCAGTCAGCGAACACGGCACCGCGGTGGGTATGATGGCGGGCATCGCGGCGGGCGCTTTCGTCAAGGACCCCGGGGCGGCAATGGAGTCGTTGCCGCTGCTGCCCGGAATGACCTGGAGCGCAGCCTACGGCATCGGGCCAACGGGCAACCACATCGTCGGAGACAACCAGTCGGAGTGGGAGAGCCGGGCCGTGCTGTGGATGCGGGGCGAAACCGGCTGGGAGGCCCGGGACCTGGGCCCGGGTTCCGCGGAAGCCGTCAGCGAGTGGCCCCTGGTGGTGATCGGGAACTCCTGGGCGGATGGCGGTTGGGTGTGGTCCGGTGGTGCATCCCGCATCGAGCTGGGAGCAGAATACGAGGTGCGGGACATCAGCCCGGACGGTGCGGTGATCGTGGGGCTTCGGTGGCAAGCCTGTGCCGACCCGTGCGGGTTCTACCCGGTGCCGGTCTACTGGCGCATGGGCCCGCAGGGTTGGGAGGCGCGTGACCTGGCGGCGCTTGATGGCGTCGACAGCCGCGCGCTGGGTGTGGGCATCGTGGGCCAGCGTGCAGTCATCGTCGGGCAGGGGTTCACCCGGGCGGATGCCGTGCAGCGTGCCGTGGTGTGGCTGCCTGCTGCCGACGGCAGCTACGGCCCACCCCTGCGGCTCGGATCACTGACCGGCAACGAGCGGCACTGGACCACGGCGATCGACGTCAACGCCCATGGCCTGGTGCTGGGCACCTCCAAGATCAAGGGCTTCCGGTTCCTGGCCGTGGTCTGGCAGTTACCGGAGTTCTGAATCCCCGGCCGCATCGCGTGACCGGGCGTGATGCGCGAGCCTCACCGCCGGCACGTTGAAGCGGCGGCGGGCAAGTGGACAGGCGTGCCGATCAGTCGCGGTCCCGGGCGGCGAACACCCCGGCCACGTAATGCCCCCCGCTGAGGGCCAGCAGCAGGGCCATGGCCGCTGCATACACGGTGCCCGCCCGGGGACCGGGCGCAATGGCGACCGCATACAACAACGCCAGCCCGCTGGTATTGAGTACCGTGTCGGGGGAGAGCAGGGTGCCGGTGATGGAGGGCGAGAACCCCGCCCGGCGATACTCGGTTGCCGAGGAGACCCAGCCCGAAGTCCAGGCCAGCGCCAGGACGGCAGCGCTAAGCCGCCAGGCTGTTAACGGCTCGCTCACGAAGTTGAGGACGAACAGCGGCAGCAGGCTGCCGAACAGGCAGGTCAGGCCAATCAAGGCCACGTCGCGCAGGAACATCAGGCGCTGCCGGTCGACGTGGCGCCTTCGCAGGGCGAAATACACGGTGGAGAAGCCGATGAACGCCGCTGCTACCTCGGCGAGGAGTACCAGGATCGCAGTGTCAGGCGTGACGTCCACGGCCCCAGAATATACCAGAGGGCCCGGCTGGGCCCCGGTATTGACGGAAATGGTGGAGGCGGCGTCCTTTTAACTGCCTTTTCAAACATAGAGTTACAGCCTGAAGGGCGCAAAATACCCCCATAAATACCCCCACAAGAATCTGGGAGTATTCAGCGAGGGACTCCGTTCGATCTTGCGCGTCACGACGCTCCCTTCGGGGGAGACTTTTGCACTGGCCGGATCGAATCGGCGGCCGCCGTTTCCGGCTGCGGCGCCACCGTACAAAACCCTTGGGGTGCAACCCCGAGCGCCGCGTTGAACTTGCTCGAGAGGTTCTGAAACGCAATGAGCGCGGTAAGCTCGACGATCGCGTCGTCGTCGAAATGCGCTCTCAGTGAGGCGAAGTGTTCGGGCGTCGTGTGTCGGTCCGAGTACGTAACGGCTTCCGCATAGGCGAGGGCGGCCTTCTCGGGTGCCGAGAAGCGTCCACTGGTCTCGAATTGCGACAGCTCGGCGAGCTTCGCCTCGTCGACCCCACGCTTCAGGACCGTGGCCGAATTGATGTCCACGCAGAACGCACACCAGTTGATCTGAGAGACGCGCACCGTCACCAGCGAGCGCAGCGTAGGCTCGAGCGGTGAGGAGCGCCGGTCGAGAGCGCCGTAGAGGAGCGCGAGTGCGGCGAACACCTTGGGAGAGCGTCCCCACAGACGCGCCGGCTCGAGCACCGCGCCGTAGCGCCTTCGCTGGTTCCAGAAGAACAGCCGCACGTACCAGGGGAAACGGTGATCGGGCGGGGTCTGCACAAATGGCATTACGAGCTCCTCTGCACGCCAGGAGGCCGAAGCGCGTATGGCTCGGCCCCTGGTGGGTCGGTTGGGGTCATATCGACGGCTCCTTCCCGATCCACTCCCGAAGGCGCTCGGCGAGCAGGTCGCTCAGGTCGATTCGGTTGGTGGGGTGGGCGATGGTGTTAGCAGTGACGACCTCACAGATCCCGGCCTCTTCGAGCGCCTCCAGTGCGTTGGCGGCGAAGACGGCGTGCACGCCGACGCATACCGGAGGTGGCAACCCCGCCGCATGCAGGTGTCGGACAGCTTCGACCATGGTGCTTGCGGTCGAGATGATGTCGTCGATCAGCACCGGCACGCGGTCGCGCCAGCGTTCGATGTCCGGAACCGATACCTCGACGTCCCGGTCGCCCCGCCGTACTTTCTCCAGCACCACATGCGGGGCGCCCGCGCCCTTGGCGACGGCGCTCGCCCACTGCGCGCTCTCGTTATCCGGGCCGATGATGAGCGGGTGTTCCACATGATCCCGGACCCAGGTGGAAAGTGCGGGGGCAGCGTGCACGGCAACCGCCGATAGTTCATAGAGAGCATCGAGCGACCCGTAGCGGTGGAGATGCGGATCGACCGTCACCAGCCAGTCGAA